>ERZ791765.21-NODE-21-length-248774-cov-17.965773_pt1 | contig 248774 bp, 211 predicted proteins | sample MGYA00509949_ERZ791765 | MGnify/ENA primary metagenome ERZ791765 (study PRJEB30046, sample SAMN00791980) | human gut metagenome | study: EMG produced TPA metagenomics assembly of the A metagenome-wide association study of gut microbiota in type 2...
AAGTCCATTATACACTATCTTGGCCGATTTGCGAAGTTTCCTAGAAAGTAAAAAAAGCTGTAGAATTTCTACAGTTCGAAATTCTACAGCTTATATTTTTTCATCACTTAAAGCTTTGCGGGCTGCCCGTAGGCCTGCTTCCGTATTACCCTGCTGCTCTCATCCAGCTTTCCGGTATACCGCTCATAGTCGCTCAAAAGAATGGCAATGTAGATCATATCCACCACCATGAGCTGCGAGGCCCTGGAAAAGATGGCGTCGCCGTACAGAAACTGCCGGTTGCTGGTGCACAGGACCAGATCGGAATACTGTTCCAGTAAGGTATGTTCAAAATTGGTGATGGCGATCGTCTTCGCTCCGGCCTTTCCGGCCATCTCCATGGCGTCCACCGTACTTCTGGAAAATCCCGAGTAAGATATGCCGATCGCCACGTCCCCCTCCGAGAGGCTGGCCGCGCTGACGCTCTGCATATACACATCTCCGTAAGCGATGCAGTGGATTCCCAGGTACATCAGCTTCGTGATCAGATCCTGCGCCGTACAGGAGGAATTCTCCACGTAATAGACGGCGATTTTATTCGCCCCGGTAATCGCTTTTACCACGTCTTCCAGGATATCCGGCGTTATGCTTCTTATGGTCTTCTCGATCTGTCCGATGGTGGTTCCGATAATTTTTGCCGGGACATCGCGGATGGTGTCGCGTTCGGAAAATGGAAAACCGTACAGAAAACGGCTGCCCTCCTCCTGCTCACTCCCCGCCAGTTCATACCGGAAATCCTTAAATCCCTGGTAGCCCAGCGCCTTCACAAACCGCATGACGGTGGGCTGGCTGACTCCTGCCCCTTCAGCGATCTTTTCCAGCGTTAAATCCTTTAAGTTCTCCCCGCATTTTAGCAGATAATCCGCCGTCTTCTTCTCAGATCTGCGCAGCACCGGATAGGACCGGGTAATCTCCTGTTTCAGTCTCTGGTTCATTGACGCCTCCCATTATGTAGAAATACTACAATTTTACGTCAATTATATGAAGTTCCGAACAGGCCAACAAGACAGGTTATGTAAAATTTTCCTATAATTACTGCATTTTCACCGTCTCGCAGAACTCCTGCAGCGTCCGGTGCAGCTGGCCCTCCGCCGTCTCGTCACAGAGCACAACAATCTTATCGCCGGCAAGCAGCTTCGTATCGCCTCTCGGCACGAATTCCGCCTCGCCCCTCATCAGGGAGACGACGAGACACGTCTTCGGCCACGCGATCTCCGATACCTTCATGCCCTCCGCCGCGCTTCCATGGAAGATCATGCCTTCCACCAGCACCTTTTCTCCGGTCAGAACCGCCTTCTTATCCGGATTCTGCTTCGCCAGCAGACGGTGAAGCAGCTGGTCGTAAACCGGCGCACACCGCATGATATCCGGCACCAGATATGCAGCCAGGGACACCATGGACAGCGTGAGCAGATGGGAGAAGGAGCCCGTCATCTCACTGATTAAGATAATTCCCGTAATCGGCGCACGGACAATGGCGGAGAAGTAACCGGCCATACCCAGGATGATGAAGTTGCCTAAAAGCCCGTCTAAAGAACCGCTCACCATTCCCACCGCGTTGAAGTAGATGCCTCCGATCACGGCTCCCATGACGAGAAGGGGCAGGAAGATACCGCCCGGCGCTCCGGAACCGAAGCTCACCATGGAAAATACGAATTTCAGCACAAACAGCAGACACAGGGAGCCCATCACCATTTCTCCGGAGGAGAGCACCTCCACCAGGGAATGGCCGCCGCCCAGGACGGACGGATAAAGGAATCCGAACACCCCGGCCAGCATAAATGGGATCAGCAGCCGCATCGTCTGTCCCGGAAGCTTCTGATACAGGTCCTGGGATTTGGACAGGCAAGTGTTATAGACCACGCCCATCAGCCCGATGATGACTCCCAGAATAAGCACATGGCCGTATGTACCTAACGGCATCATATGAGTAATATGAAAAGTAAAGACCGGTTTCAAGCCGAATACATTTCTGGAAACAAAGTCTGACGTAATCGATGCCGCCATGGATGACAGAAGGATCTCCGGTGAAAAATGCTTATGTATCTCCTCTAAGGAGAACAGCACTCCCGCAATCGGCGCGTTGAATGCGGCAGATAAACCGGCGCTCGCACCGCAGGTCATGAGAAGCTTTTCCTCCGTCTTCACCCGCTTCGTAATCCTGGAAAACCCCTTGGCCGCCATAGCGCCCAGCTGGATGCTGGGGCCCTCGCGTCCGAGAGACAGGCCGCATCCCAGACCGATTAAGCCGCCTGCCAGCTTAGCCAGCAGGACCCGCCACCAGCATTCGTCGATCTCGCCCATGATCTCGCCTTCCACCTGGGGAATACCGCTGCCCGATATAAGCGAATCCCATTTCAGAAGCATCGCTACAATTATGGCCGCCACAGCAAGCACCACAAACCACACCGGCACAAACCACGTGTGAGTCCTTCCATAATTCAAAACGGAATTCAGGAGTATTTCCGCATATCCCAGCAGGTAACGGAATGCCACCACCACGACTCCTGAAATAGCGCCCACGGCGACCCCTTCCAGTATCAGTGCATAACGAAAACTCCGGTAACGGTTAATCGTATTGGTAACCGTATTCTCCGACCGCATCTTACGTCCCCCCTCTTTACTCTCTTTTAACATTCCAATCCTTTCGTTAAAAACGTGTTAATTTTTCTATTGACAGTATTTGATTATAACGCGGTGATCTTCAGATAGCAAGGAAATTGTTCACAATTTGGCCACATATTCCCTCAAAAAAAGTATTATGGTATGGATATGAAAAAGAAAGCGGTGAGATTTATGAAGCAACACACACATCGATGGACCGGGCTGCTCCTTGCCGCATGCCTCCTCTCCATCCTTCTCTCTCTTCCGGCCTTTGCCAAAGAGAAAGAAAAGATCGATAAGATTCCCCTCAGTTTTTCATCCTCCATAACAGCGGGGAAAACGGGCGGAGAAGTATACGTCACGGTCGATGATCCCTACTACGCATCACACTGCCGGATCGTCAACACGAAGATTGTCAATCAGCCGGATTCGGCGTGGACAGCCGGAGTATCGCCGGAAATCATGATTTCCCTCCGCGCGGAAAGCGGATATTATTTTTCTTCTGCACAGGGAGAGGCGTTCCGTTTAACCGGAGCCGGAGCCGTATTCGACCGAGCGGAATTTCTCGAATCCCAGTCTGTTCTGCATGTGACGGTCCGTTTAAATGCGCTCTCCGACCCGGAAGCGTCGGTCGTTCTAACCGGACTTTCCTGGGATAAAGGGGCCTTCACCGCACTCTGGAACGACGACAGCAACGCCCGCTATTATCAGGTTCAGCTGTTAAAAGACGGTCAGCCTGTGGGCGCCATGGTGACCACCTACACCAATTACTGCCGTTTATCCGATAAGATAGCGGGAAAAGGCAGCTACAGCTTCAGCGTCCGTTTCGTTGACAACGCCTTAAACAGAAGTGAATGGATCACCTCCGAGACCTGGGAGATCAGCGCTTCCGAGGCAGCCGTGCTGGAGAACGGAACGAAAAGCACGTACGGTCCCGGTACCGTCTCCTCCCCCGGCAGAGCCGTGGGAGAATGGAATTCCAACGACACGGGATGGTGGTTTGAGCACCCGGACGGAACGTGGACCACGGACGGATGGGAATCCATCGGCGGGGAGTGGTACTATTTCGATCACTCCGGATATCGGAAGAGCGGTTGGATTCCATGGCAGGGCACCTGGTATTACTGCGGCGAAGACGGGATCATGCTGAAGAACGCGGAGACCCCCGACGGATATGAAGTCGGCAGCACCGGCGCGTTAAAAGACAAATAAAAACCCCGGTTTTATCTTCTTTTCCCAGGAGACTGATCTCAGGGATTCAGGAGATAAAACCGGGGCTTGTCATTTGCCCGCCCGTCATTTTTGCTTATTGAGTGTTCTGCGCTCATGCTGCTTTTCCGATTAACGATTCCGGGGAAAATGCCGTGCTGTGGCATACGATTTCCACCGATTTTCCAAGGCCCACGTTCATAACGCCCATCAGTGATTTTCCATCGATTACAAGATGATTGTAACAGATGTCAACATCGAAATCACAGGATTCAGCTTTGTTTACGAACGCAACCATTTCTTCTACGGTTGAAAATGTATAAAACATGTTTTTCATTTGGAGCACCTCCCTCTCTGTTTGATGATCTTATTTTACTCCTTATTTCGACAGAATAAAATAAAATATTTTTACGAAATGTTGTAATATTTTATGTTCTTTTCTAATCTTTCCCGGTTTTGGACTTTCCATACATAAAAAAATGAGAAATTCTTTCATTTTTTTACGAGAAAGGACTACACAAAAAATGATTTATCGTGTATAATGTAGAAGTTCGGGTTTCGGCGGGCACATATGGCCGGAAGAACTGAATGCTCTGGAGACGTATCGAAGTGGTTGTAACGAGCCGCACTCGAAATGCGGTTGTCGGGTAACCGGCACGTGGGTTCGAATCCCACCGTCTCCGTTTTCTAAAAGAACACCAGAAATCATCTTTGATGGCCTCTGGTGTTCTTTTTATTTATTTCTGAATAAATTCTTCAATAAACTTAGAGGCCACAGCTCCATCCGAAGCGGCTGTAACGATCTGGCGCAGCGGTTTTGTTCTCACATCGCCGACTGCAAATACACCCGGTACGTTCGTCCTGGTCGTCTCGTCCGCGATGATATATCCCTGTTCATTTCTCTCCACCTGTCCTTCAAAAACTGCGGTGTCAGGCACTCGGCCAATCGCTACGAAGACGCCGTCGCAGGCGATCTCCCTCTCTTCCCCCGTCTTCACATCGGCCAGACGAACTCCCGTCACCTTCTTCTCGTGGAGAATCTCTTCAATACGGCTGTTCCACAAAAACTCGACCGGGCTGTCCTTCAGCGCATTCTGGTATACCATGGAGGCGCGCAGTGCGTCTCTCCGGTGAACGAGATATACTTTCTTACAGATCTTTGCCAGAAATAACGCATCCTCCGCCGCACTGTTGCCGCCGCCGGATACCACGACAGTCTTGTCCTTATACCGCATTCCATCGCATACCGCGCAGTATGCCACTCCGCGGCCGCGCAGCTTCTTCTCTTCCGGCAGTCCCAGTTCTCTCGGTGAAGCGCCGGTGGCGATCACCACTGTCTTTGTGAGAAGCTCACCGCCTGTAGTCGTGATCTTCTTCGGCTCGGCCTTAAGATCCACACGGATCACCTCGTCAAACGCAGTCTCCGCTCCGAAACGGTCGGCGCCCTTTTTCATCTTTTCTCCCAGCTCGAAGCCATCGATTCCGTCTTCAAATCCAGGATAATTATCTACCTGGCCGGTAGTCGCCATCTGACCGCCCGGCGACAGCTTTTCCAGCACCAGAACCGACATGCCGCTTCTTGCGCAGTAAAGCGCCGCACTGTAGCCGCCGGGACCTCCGCCAATGATGACAACGTCATATATTTTATCGTTCATATCGTATTCTCCTCTTGTGAACAGTTATCGTTTCGTTTTAAACCGCGCCGTTCTCTTTCAGCCAGTCCTCAATCTCTGTCATGGAACCCGGATTGATAAGAGGCTCGCTCGCCTTGCCGCCCTGATATACGATCAGTGTCGGGATCGTCTCGATCTCGTGCTTCTCCTCCAGTTCCGGACTCTCATCGATATCAACCTTGCCCACCAGAAGCTTTCCTTCATACTGTGCCGCCAGACGGTCCACCACCGGCCCCAGTCTGCGGCAGTAACCGCACCACGGCGCCCAGAAATCCAGAACCACCGGTTTTTCCGCCTGAAGTACCTCTTTGTCAAAATTATCTTTATTAATTGTCATGATATCCATCGTTGCTGCTCCTTTCCCTCTGCTGTAACTACTGTTATTTTCTCAGATACAGTTCATACTGTAATTATATTGGTTACAGTATGAACTGTCAAGGGGTTTTTCATAATTATTATCAATTTTCTATTTATTATTTTCCATCGTGGCAGCCGCGTTCTCTTGCCACCCCCCTCTCCGCTTGCTATAATTATGGTATCCAATTTCTGAATAACATCATCGAATCAACACACACTGATAAATTGAAAGGAGCCTTCATCCATCATCGGCAAAGCTGTCTCACGGATGGAACAGGGCAGAAAGGCGGTATCCATGTCAGTCATTAAAATAACCGGTGCGTATGAGGGCAGCCTCAAACACATTTCCCTGGAAATACCGAAAAACAAGCTTGTCGTATTCACCGGTGTCTCCGGCTCCGGCAAGTCCACACTGCTCATCGACGTCCTGTTTCAGGAATGTCAGAGACAGTACCTGGAAGCCATGTCATTACAGGGCATTCAGAAGCCGAAGGTGGAACGCATACAGGGCGTGTCGCCTGCGATTGTAATTTCCCAGACAGACAGTAATAAAAATCCGCGCTCCACCGCCGGAACTGTGACGGATGTCTACACCGATCTGCGCATTATCTACGAAAAGCTGGGAATCCGGACGTGTCCCTTCTGCGGGGAGACCATCTCAGCCGCCGACTGTAAGGAGACGACAGAAAAGATCGGACAGGATTTCCACGTCTATATGGACTGCTGCCAATGCGGCAGGCGGATGGACAAAATTACCCGCACCTTCTTCTCCTTCAATACGAAAGAAGGAGCCTGTCCCACCTGCGAGGGGCTGGGGCGGATTCACGCCATCAAAAAGGCGGCCGCCGTCGACGAATCGCTGTCTCTGGAGCAGGGGGCGGTACGCTGCTGGGAAAAGCAGTATGGAGTCTACCAGACCTCCATCCTCTACCGCGCGTTTCAATATTATGGACTTCCCGATGGCTCCAATATTCCGGTCAATCAGATGCATGAGCTCCAAAAGGCGCTTTTATATGAAGGAGTTGAAAGTCCCCTGATCAAACAGGCCTATCCTGATCTCAAACCGCCCAGGACGACAGCTGCCGGAAAGTTTGAAGGAGTCTTCCCTATTCTTCTCCGGCGTCTGTCCGAAAAGAATGGAGATGCCGGAATTCTGGACCCATACTTCGACGTAATCGAATGCCCGGACTGCGAAGGAGAGCGGCTGTGCGAACTGAGCCGCAATGTAACGGTTCACAACCTGCGTCTGCCTCAGCTGTCCTCCTTTTCCTTTGAGCGGCTGTATCGTTGGATCGGCGAACTCCGGGCGTCTCTGACAGAACGCTGTCTGGAACTGGTAAACGCTTATCTGCTGGATATTGAGACTAAATTAAACCGTTTTATCCGGGTGGGGCTGGGCTATCTCACGCTGGACCGCCAGGTCATCACCTTGTCAGGCGGAGAACTGCAGCGGCTGCGTCTCGCCGCCACGCTGGATTCCGATTTATCCGGAATCATCTATATTCTGGATGAACCGACCGCCGGACTTCATCCGAAGGATACTGCCGGAATGATGGCCGTTCTGAAGAATCTTAGGGATTTGGGCAACACCGTCCTCATCATCGAGCACGACGTCGATGTCATGGCGTCTGCGGACTACATCATCGACATGGGCCCCGGAGCCGGAATACACGGCGGGGAGGTTATTGCCGCCGGGACTCTGAAAGAAATCATGGAGCAGCCCCATTCAGTGACAGGTTCTTACCTCGCCGCTCCCCACCCCGGCCGGACTACGTTTCGAAGCCCCAAAGGCACGATATCGGTTTCCAATGCGGAAAAATACAATCTTCAGCATATTTCCGTCGACATTCCGACCGAGTGCCTCGTTTCCGTCACAGGTCCCTCTGGTTCTGGAAAATCCACACTGATCTTTGAAGTACTGGCAAAGGGAAATCAAAGTACAGAACAAAACCGCGTGTCAGGGCTGGAGCGTTTCGACCGGATTGTGGAGATTGGACAATCCTCTGTCACCAGAATGAAGCGCTCCAATGTGGCGACCTTTTCCGGTGTCTACTCGGAGATCCGTTCCGTTTTCGCCCGGACTGACGGCGCAGCATCCGCAGGACTGACGGCCAGGCATTTCTCCTTCAATACGTCAGGCGGCAGATGTGAAAACTGCGAAGGCCTGGGTTATGTCGATAATTCCATGCTGTTTTTCGCCAACACCACCGTCGTCTGCCCGGTCTGCGGCGGTAACCGGTTCCGTCCGGAAGTCCTGGCCGTAACGTATAAAGGCCTGTCCGTCAAAGACGTGCTGGATCTCTCCGTAACAGAGGCACTCTCCGTATTTTGTGACTGCCCGAAGATTACCGGAATCCTGGAACTTCTTCAGGAGGTGGGTCTGGGCTACCTCCAGCTGGGCCAGTCTCTCACCACGCTGTCGGGCGGCGAGGGACAGCGGCTGAAGCTCGCAAGAGAGCTGACCGAGTGCCGTTTAAACGGGCGGAACCTCTATCTGCTGGATGAGCCCACAACCGGCCTTCATCCAAGGGATATCGAACATTTCCTCATACTCCTGGACCGCCTTGCTGATGCCGGAAACACCGTGGTCGTCGTGGAACACAACCAGCAGCTGATTGAAAACAGCGACTGGGTCATTGATCTCGGCCCCGATGGCGGAGATTCCGGCGGACGTGTCATGTTTGAGGGAACACCGGAGGAGATGAGGCTGCGCGGAAAAAGTATTACAGCGAAGTATCTGCACCGGGATCTCCCCCTGCATAACGGTCATTGGTAATGAATCTCTTTACCGATGTTGAAATGCGTGCTCCTGTTCGTTATAATGGTTCATGAACTTTAACGAAAGGAGAACGAGCCGCCATGCCCCTAGTAGCAAAAGAATGTGATGAGAACCTGTTAGAAATCGTTCACGGCTTTCAGAAATGCAGAAATGCATTTACTGCCATTGGCGATGAAACAAGACAGCTGATCCTGCTGGTGCTGTTGGAAAGCGATCTGTCCGGAATCCGGGTCGGTGAAATTGCACAGAAAGCACATCTTACAAGACCCTCCGTTTCCCACCATCTGCAAATATTAAAGGAATCCGGGATTGTTGCAATGCGGAAAGAGGGCACGAAGAACTACTACTATTTAAGTGTAGACGGAACGCAGTGGAAAGAGATTGCTGATTTGATCAACCTCATTTATGCGAGCATACGTCATATCAGTTCGCAGCCATAAAAAAACAAAGCGAAAGGTGATTACTATGATCTTATATTTTTCAGGGACAGGAAACAGCGAATACGCTGCAAAGAGAATTGGCAGAGAGCTCCGGGACGAGGTCCTCAATTTGTTTGAAAGAATTCGGAACCACGATTATTCAGAAATACACTCAGACAGCCCGTGGGTCGTCGTCGTCCCTACTTATGCTTGGCGGATTCCGCGCATCGTACAGGAGTGGCTGGAAAACGCGGCGCTGACCGGGAACAGGGACATTTATTTTGTGATGACCTGCGGCGGCAGTATCGGGAATGCAGGCAGATACTTAGAAAAGCTTTGTGCTGCGCGGAAATTTCACTATCTGGGATGCGCCCAGATCAAGATGCCGGAAAACTACATTGCGATGTTTTCCACACCGACACAGGAGGAGGCAATGGACCTCCTCCAGCAGTCTGAAGCTGTGATTGACAAAACCGCCCTTACGATGAAGAGAGGCGAGCCCATTCCACAGCCTGCCTTAACCGCTCAGGATAAGATAAGCAGCGGGATTATAAATGATATTTTTTATCCGGCGTTTGTTCATGCAAAGAAGTTTTCCGCTGCTGATACATGCATATCCTGCGGAAAATGCGTCAAAGTCTGTACGCTGAACAACATCCGGCTTGAAGCGGGAAAACCGGTATGGGGAAAGAACTGTACGCACTGCATGGCCTGTATCTGCCGCTGTCCGGCCGAGGCCATAGAATATGGGAAACACAGTAAAGGAATGCCGCGGTACGTTTGTCCAAAGACGATGTAGGCGGCACTCCTCTTCCTCTTCCTCTTCCTCTTACTCCATTGTCTCATCATTTTCACCAAAGGTCTCCACGCGAAACACTACGGGGCGTATTCCATCCGTGCAGCAGACGATGGTCTGTCCGTCTTTCCGGTTCCACGGCTTATACGTCCCGCCTGCTGCTACGCTTGTGACACTGTGGTAAATGTCAATCCACGCCCAGGGACAGAATCCCTCGGGCATCTGCGCGCCTCCCTCAAAGACAAAGCTGTCTCCCACGTTCAGCAGGGCACAGGGCCCTGCTTCCCTGCCTTCCGTTAAGTATTCATCGGCAAAATCCGGATAAAATTCTTTTCGAAGAACCGTTATTTTTACTCTTTTCATCTTGCACCTCTGTCTGCTGTAATCGTAAATTCTCCGGGTACATCAGGATTGTCCCAGGCCGGATGTTCATCAAATCTTTTCAGGATAAACTTGTTGTTTATGGCGGCGTTAATAATCTCGCTGATGGTATATTTCCTGTAGCTGCACCGCGGCATCTGCTGTCTGACGCTGTCTTCGTAAAAACGTGCGTGAGCCATCTCTCCCTCAAAAACAGCAGTTGAGAAGTAGCTCATGGATGGCTGTTCCAGATTCAGGATATCCGCAATCTTGGTAAATGGGTGGAAATCGCTGCATATCATCGTTCCGCCCGGCTTCAGCAGCGCGTACATAACCTGCATAAATGCGTCGATATCATGGAAATAATGCAGCACGCCGCCCTCCATAAAAACCACATCAAAGCAGCCTCCGTATTTTTCCATATCGATCTCCAGCACATCGCATACCTCATACTCCAGATGCACTTCTGCGGCTTCTGCCAGCTCCATCGCATACCGCCTGTTATCCTGTGAGATATCGAATACGGTCACTTCCGCTCCCAGCACAGCCAGAGGAACCGCCTTCTTTCCGCAGGAACCGCAGATATTGGCAATCTTTCTGCCTTCATACGTATCAAAATACGCAGAATACTTTTTCAGCATGGCAGCCGGATTCTCTATGATTTTCTCTGCCTTCTTAGAAGGAGGCCCCTCTTCCTTAAGCCAAAACTCGTAAGCGTTATATTCCCACGCGCGTTTGTTTCCGGAGCTGTAATCCATCATAAATCCGCCCTCCCTATTCTGATTTTCCTTCATCTGCGGTTCCATTTCTTCTATAATAATCTATATCATATCAGATAACCGTCCATTTTACTACATCCCGATCATATCAAACGCTTCAAACGATATCACCAGATCGTAATCCTCTTTTGGATTCCTGTATTTTATCTGCACGGACTTTTTCGTCTGGCTGTAATACCAGCCGGATTCCGCCTCCTCATATTTTCTCCGATGGAGGTAATGCGGAAGCTGCGTGCCGGCCAACGTGATCCAGAACGGCGCCTTCTCACGGTGTATAAAATCTATGGACATGGTTTCCACCGCGGTCTGGTAAAGCCCTTCCTGCCGGAAGGAAAGCGTCGTCTGCACGCCTCCCGTCAGCGCAATCCGGGTCTTTAAATACTGGCCGCGCTCATAATCCCTGGAAATCCCATCGTCCTCATACAGGGTAAATTCACAGTCTCTGTCTGCCGAGCAGAGAATCGTAATACCTGTGGCCGTCTCGGCAGCCAGATTCTTCATCTGATTTTCTGCCATCGGGATGACTGCGCCGCCCCGTACAAACAGCGGGATGCTCTCTATCGTGACCGGAATCTCAATCGTCTGGCCGCCCTCGTACACCTCCCTCGTATAGTAATCGTAGAACCGCTCCCCTTCCGGCAGATAGACGCTTCGCACACTGGCACCTTTTTCCACCACATTGGCTACCAGAAGAGAATCTCCCACCATAAAATCCACGCCTTCGTCGTAACACGCCGCGTCCTGCTGGAAAGCGCTACACATCGGCTCCATAATCGGAAGCCCGGTCTCATGAGCCCGCTCCATCAGAGAATAAAGATAGGGAATCATGCGGTACCGCAGCTTGACCGCTTCCCGGATCAGCCCGGTGTACTGGCCGTACATCCATGGCTCCGTCACGGTATTGTCCTTATTTACCGAATGCACGGAGAACCTGGGCTGGAAGATGCCGTTCTGCACCCAGCGGACCATCAGCTCCGCCTCCGGCGCCGGACCATAGAAACCGCAGATATCACAGCCCTGATTGGCCACACCGGACAGACTCATGCCAAGGATGGTGGCGATATTGTATTTTAGGGAATCCCAGCACGTCAGGTTGTCTCCCGCCCACGTCTGCGCGTACCGCTGGATTCCCGCATGGCCGGAGCGGCACACGATAAATGGCCTGACATTCTCAAAGGTTTCCTCCACCGCCTCTGCGGTCACGTGGCACATCAGGTTGGACATGGCTGCCTTAATATAACCGATCGTCGTCCCTTTACCCTCAAAGTCACAGCGGCAGTCCTTGTCCACCAGGCTGTCATACTCGCAGTTGTCATTCCAGACGGAGCTGGTCCCCTTCTCGAGAACTGCTTTCTTTAAAAGCGCCTTCCACTCCGCCCTGGCCTGCGGCTTTGTGAAATCCACAAACACTCCTTTTCCGCCCCACCACGTTCCGACACCGGCTTCGTCCGTCACACTGTCCTTCACGAACATATCTTTTTCCTTCATTTTCTCCAAATCCGGATGGGAAAGGAGAATTCCCGGCTTTACATTGGGGGAAACGGTGATCCCCCGCTTCTTCATCTCTGCAAAGAAGCGTTCCGGAACCTTGAATCGCGCTTTATTCCAGGTAAATACACACCGCTTTAAGCCCTCCGCCGTCTCCTGCGAGGTATAACCGGAGGACAGCTGGAAGCCGTCTACAGGAATATCTTCTTCCCGGGTGGTGTCGATAAACTCCAGAATCGCGTCGTCACAGTTTTCCGGCAGCTCCGGGTAGTACATCGAAGATCCTAAATAACCGAGAGCCGTTCTCGGGAGCATGGCCGATTTCCCCGTCAGGTCCGTGTACCGCTCCACCACCTGCCGTATGGATGGTCCCTCAATAAAGAACAGATCGATATCTCCGGCGTCGGTGCGGTAGCGGCTGTGCATCTTCCAGTAGTTGCTCTTCTCCCGCCCCATATCGAAATCACACTCTGCGGTATTGTGATAGAAATATCCGGAAGCCTTCCTCGTGCTCCGGTTCAGCTTGATATAAAATGGAATGTGCTTATATAGAGAATCTGTCTCCTTCGGATTGTAGCCCATGGCATCCTTGGGGCTCATGCACAGATACTTCTGCGCCTTATTCCAATCCCCGCTTTTCTCGCCAAATCCGTAGAAGCAATCGTCCGGTGAGATCTCGCTGGTGTGGATTCTTCTGTGGTTGGAGTCCTCCTGATAGCCTAAATCCACGATATCGCCATGGAGAAGCGCTCCTTCCTTATCATAGATGCAGAGTCGAAACGGTTCCTTTTCCACTACTACCCGGAGATTTCTGCCCTGGATAACCGCCTCTTTATCTCCATCCGTTAGCACCGCCTCCGCCGGACTCACCCGTTTCCGGCAGTGTTTCATCAGGCCGTCCATCCGGTCAGCCCACGCCGTCATGACAAGACTGTAGGACTCCTCTGCAAAATCCCCGTCAAATCCGGCCCGGATCCTCACGATCGAATCCGTCAAAAACAGAATGCGCAGTTCCACACAGTTTGTCCGGATCGAGAACCCGTGCTCCCGTTTGCTCACCTCATACGCTCTCGTACATACCTTCATTCACTCACTCTCCTCTTCTCCTGTGCGCCTCTTCCGCCAAAAACGGGCCATGCCTTCCGCTATTTGCTGCGCCACAGGTCGTCTGAGTCAATCATACGGAAATGGAAAAGAAAAAGCTAGACGAATCCTGCATGATTTCTATCAAAACTTTGCGTATTTTTCTCAATAAAGGATTTTACAGTATATTTATAAATATATAAAATGCTTCCTGCCGGGTGTAATCCGACAGGAAGCAAACGTACTTTCCCGATTTATCTTATTCCTGTTTTCTCTTATTTCCTATTTTATCTTACTTCCTATTTTATCATACAGCATTTCAAAATCTTCTACCGCCATAGGCTTCGCATAGAAAAATCCCTGGGCCATCTTACAGCCGATTCCCTTTAGGAACCGGGCCTGGGCCTCATTTTCCACACCCTCGCACAGCACCTCCACATTTAAATCCCTGGACAGATTTACGATGCTGCTGATGATGCTTTTATTGGCGTATGTAATCTCACTTCTCCCCAGAAAGCCGCGGTCCAGCTTGATGATATCGAAGTAGATATCCTTTAACACATTGAGACTGGAAAATCCTGATCCGAAATCATCCAGCAGGATCGGGTATCCGTACTCGCGGAACCGGTTGACCGCATCACTGATCTCCATTAGATTCTCCACAAAGATACTCTCCGTGATCTCGAGCCCCAGATCCTTGGGATCGACGCCATATCCCGTGACCAGCCGGTGAAAATCATCGACGAAGCCCGCGTTCTTAAACTCTTCCCTGGAGATGTTCACGGATACGGAAAAACTGGAAAGCCCCCGCCGCTTCCTCTCCGCCATATAGCGGCACACCTTGTCGTAGATCAGAAAATCCAGCCTGGTGATATCGCCCACCGTCTCCATGAGCGGGATAAATTCCCCTGGCATAATCTCTTCCCCCGTGCTCCGCATTCTGGCCAGCGCCTCCGCTCCCGTAATCTCCCCCGTCCTGATATCAAAGAGCGGCTGCAGGACAAAATAAAATCCATCATCTGAAAAGGCCTGCATGATTTGCTCCGACAGCCTCCGGCGCCTCACATGATTTTTCTCCATCTCCTCCGTAAATATAGCACATCGCGATACAAACGTCGGTTTTAAAGACTTTCTCACCTGCTCCGCCCTGCTGATATAGGGATGGATGCTCTTCGCTCTGTTAGGGATCTCGCAGATTCCACAGACGAAGCCCGGAAAGCACTTGGGATGCGCCTCCCACTCCCGTGCAAGAAACGCCTCGGTTTCCCGGTGAAACTTTTCCGCCATATCCTCGGCGCTGACACCCTCGGGTATGGTAAACAGCGCCACAAAATTGTCAGCGTACACGCGGCTCCCGCAGAGATAAAAATCACTCTTTCTCAGATGATCCGCAAATGCCAGGAGCATCCGGTTGCCTTCCTGCTCCCCGTAAATGCTGTTGAGCGCCTTAAATCCCAGAATATCGGCGTACAGCACGCCAAAATGGCGGTGCTCCCTGTCCTTTTCTATGATTTCCATTGATTTTTTCAAAAATGTATCGTAATCCGGCAGCTTCGTGACCTTGTCGTACTGCTTCATCTCCTGAATCATGTAGCTCAGGTTGCTGTCTTCCTGTATTTTTAAGATAAACTCGGCGTCAGCCTTCTCCTCCTGGTACTCCCAGAATTCCTTCACGTGCTCCATAAAGTTTCTCTCGTATTCCTCAGAGTAGAAATGTCCCTGCCATCCTCCTGTATTTTCCGCATAAAGCTGTGCCCTGAGCGCTTTCTTGTACATCTCATCGAGGCCGCTTCCCTCATCTGCCTCCCGAAACGCGCCTATGGTCATGGAGTTGAAGATCCTCTCTCTCCGCGCGGCGGTCAGAAGGCGGTCGAACAGGGCTTCCAGGGTTCTCTGCTCACAGGAAGCCAGAAAGACAACTCTTCCTTCGCCAATACTGCCTGCGGCCCCGTCCGCCAGACACGGTTCCCGCTCCAGTAAATTTAAGATCCATCCCCTGGCGTTCTGGCTCCGGCGTTTGATTGCAACTGAGTATTTTACAACACAAAGGCTGTAATGTGCAGCTCCTGCGCTTTTCTTCAGTAACTCTTCCAGCGTATACTTTAGTTCCGCGTTTTCCAATACCCTCACAGCTGCATCTCCTCCACCTCTGTCTGACTCGCGGACTACCCAAAATACTGCCCGTCTCAGACATTTTCATAGTTTAAGTTTACCGCGATTCAAATCGGTTGTCAAACTTTACAACGGAACGATTTCCCCGCATTCTGCGCAGAAATACAGGAGGCAGCCCGCCTGGACCGCCTCCCGTATCAACACTTTCTATTCATTATTTCACTGCGTGGGCTGGCTGATAATCTTCCACAGACTGGATCACTTCCCGCTTGATCGTTCCCGACAGGAAGAACGACATCTTCGCACACGCCGGGCCGATCAGTTCATAGAGCACGGAGGAGGACAGGATGATGGTCAGGAGCAGACTTCCGATCTCCGCCGGAAGCATTCTCTGTCCAAGGAACGCAAGACCGATGGCAACGCCGGCCTGTGGAATCAGCGCCAGGCCGATATAGCGTTTCATGGTTACAGGCATTCCTGTCATGGAGCATCCAATGTAAGCACCCGCGTATTTTCCAACGATACGGATAAAGAAATAGCTGACTCCTATGATTCCTGCCGTCCGGAGCGCCGTCACATTTAAGTTCATACCGGAAATGATAAAGAACATGGACATGACCGGCGGCGTAAAATGGTTCACCTGCTTAAACAGCTTCTTATCATTGGTCACGTTCATATATGTCGCACCAAATACCATGCAGGACAGAAGGGGAGATAGCTGGAAGAATGCACAGATGCCCGAGATCCCCAGCAGCATCGCCACCGCCAGAATCAGGCGGTTATCCTTGCTTCTGGCCGGTGTCAGCAGCTTCGACAGCACAACTCCGCATAAAAATCCGAGAACCAGTGCCATGAGATTCCAGAAGATGGGAACCATCACATCCGTAAATGAGATATGGCCGCTGGTTCTCGCATTAACCACCGCCACAACGGCACTGAAGGTCAGAAGGCATACCACATCATCCAGAGCCACCACCTGCAGAAGGACATTGACAAAATCGCCTCTCGCATGGTACTGATGGATGGTCATCATCGTACTGGCCGGAGCGGTAGCCGTGGCTATGGCCCCCAGAATCAGCGCGAAGTTCCATGACATTCCGAATATCATTCTCATGCTGATCGTCACGAGAATTCCGGCCGCCAGCGCCTCGAAGATCGTGATGATAATCACCCTGATCCCTGCTTCCTTAATGACTTCCTTCTTAAAAAATTTCCCAACGCCGAAGGCGATAAACGCCAGCGCGATATCACTCATAAATCCCATATGTCCCAGAATATCCGACGGCACCATCTTTAAGCAGCACGGACCGATCAAAACTCCCGCTATAATATAGCCGCTGACGTTCGGCAGCTTCAGCCGTTTCGTAATCCTGGTGACAATAAACCCCGCGAACAGTATGATAGACAGCGAACAGAGCACTGCTGTAGATTCATCCATTTGACTGTATAAAAGTTCCATAAAAACATCCCCTTTTTCCCCATTATTGTTGATACTATATGATTTTTCTCCTTTCTATGGTACAATTATAGCAGTCATATGTATAATAGCAAATTATGGTATCTATTGTATCTATAAATTTTTATGATAGGGGTGTGATGTTCATGATGGATTCCAAACTGGAAACCCTGATAAAGGTCAATGAAACACGCAGTTTTACAAAGGCGGCCGAGCTGCTTTCCCTGACGCAGCCGGCGGTCAGCCAGCATATCCGCCAGTTGGAACAGGATCTGGGCGCAACGCTCTTCATTCGGGGGGAAGGCCCCCTAAAACTGACGCAGGAAGGGGAAATTGCGATAAAGTACGCCAAAAGAATTCAGACGCTCTACCAGAATCTGGAGCAGAGTCTGGGCGATCAGAAGCGTCACATCACCAGGCTGTCCGTCGGAATCACCCACACCTCGGAGAGCAATATCATGGTGGAGGTCCTGGCACGTTACAGCAGCCTGAACGCAGGCTGCCGCATAACGATTATTTCTGACACCATAAATAATCTTTATAATAAGTTGAAAACTTACGAGCTGGACCTGGCAATTGTCGAGGGAAAGATCGTGGATAACAACTTTAATTCCGTCATGCTGGACACGGATTCCCTGATCCTGGCGGTATCCAACCACAATCCGCTCTCAAAGAAAAGCATTGTGACACTGGAAGAGCTGAAAAAACAGCGCCTGATTCTCCGCCTGCCGGATTCTGCCACAAGAAACTTATTTATCTCCCACCTGGAGAGCAATAACGTCTCTATCGATGAGTTAAATGTGACTCTTGAGGTAGATAACGTGGCCACGATCAAGGATTTGGTGCGAAGAGACTTCGGAGTATCGATTCTGGCGAAGAGCGCATTTGCCTCGGAACTGCGGAAGGGAAAGATGACCGGACTACCCATCGAGAACCTGAGCATGACGCGGGAGATCAATATGGTTTACCATAAGGATTTTGAGCATACGGATCTATTGCAGGAGATTACTAAGATTTACTATGAGTACTCCAGAAGTAAGTATACTTGAAATTGTGTTTTATCCGGCGGGATCATTGAAAGCTACGCCGCCGCAGAGTTGAGCCGGGGAAGGGCGGGCCGGCTGCTACTGCTGTTTGTTTACAATATAGATTCCGATGCAGACCAGGACCAGTGCTCCTATAGCGGTCAGCCCAAAGGCCTGTTGTCCTTCGCCCAGAAACAGGGCTGAAAGGATTACTCCGAAGACCGGGTTCATGAAGCCGAAGACGGCGACTTTGGAGACGGGATTCAGTTTCAGCAGGATTCCCCAGAGGGAATACGCTACTGCCGAGACGGCTGCCAGGTAGAAAAGCATGGAAATGGAAGGCGCTGTCCACACACTCACGCTTCCGCCGGTGAGATATCCACAGAGAATCATGATAATTCCACCGAGCAGGAACTGCCAGCCACTGAGCATAACCGGATTGTCCTCCCGGGAATAGATTTTTATCAGGACGGAGGAGACCGCATAGGCGATGGTCGAAAGCAGGATGAAGCCTTCTCCGGTCAGGGACAGGCTCATGTCCAGTCCGCTCTGGTTGATGTTGATTAAAACGACACCGGCAAAGCCGGCGATGCAGCCGATGATCTTGTGTTTGTCCAGCTTTTCCTGGCGGAAAATAAGGCTGGCTATGAGAATGGCTACAAATACGTTGGAGGCCTCAATAATAGAGGCCTTCACCCCTGTCGTGTGGGCCAGGCCGACGTAGAAAAAGAGATACTGGATGACGGTCTGAAAAAGGGACAGCTTTGCGATCCGGATCCAGGAGGTCTTCCGGGGGATTAGAGGACGGCGGTTCATCAGGCTGCCGAGGAGAATCGTCAGCAGGCCTGCAAGGGTAAAACGGCAGCCGGCAAATAAAAGCTGGCTGGAGATGTCATTGCCATCAATCTGAAATAGCTGATATCCTATTTTTATACATGGAAAAGCGCTGCCCCACAGCGCGCAGCAAACCATCGCTGTGAGGCAGACGCCCATCGTAGTCGTTAGAAACGCACTTTTCCGGTTCATCTTACAGTTCAATTCCTTTTAACTTGATGTAATCCTTAATGAGCTTCGCGGTCTGCTCCAAATCGAATTTGCTGGTATTGATGATCAGATCGTAATTGGTCCAGTCCTCCCAGCGGCCGCCTGTATAGTAACGGTAATACTCCTTGCGCTCTCTGTTAATCTTCTTCACACGTCTTGCAGCCTCTTTTTCGTCCACCTTATCTACTTCCATGGTACGCTTGATCAGGGCCGGGACATCGGCATAAACGAAGATTTTTACGAGGCCTGGCACGTCCACGTCCTCGCGGCTTAAGATGTAATCAGCACAGCGTCCGGCAATGATGCAGGACTCCTGGTCTGCCAGTTCCCGGATAACCTCAGACTGGAAACGGAACAGATTCTCGGGTTTCACGATATCGCCGTCTGTAGACGGCTTCCCCAGCTGCGGCTTCATCCCGCTTACAATCTTATAAAGCAGGTTATTGCCCGCCTTTTCATCGGCCAGACGAAAAAACACCTCTCCGACTGCACTCTGCTCCGATGTCATGGTCAGAATTTCCTCATCGTAAAAATGTATTCCCAGCTCTTCCGCCAGCGCTTTGCCTACGATCCGGCCGCCGCTGCCGTACTGCCGGCCAATGGTAATGACCAGATTCTGTTTTTCCTTCATGATACCTTCCCCCCTTATTGTTCTTCCATTACCGTATCAAAACAGATGGCTCCGTACGGACGGATGCTCATGCGGTAAGCATTGCCTTCTCCGAGGGCCTTCTCGATGTATGCCACGTACTCTTCCACCAGATCGTTTGGCAGCATAGCCATGATAACACCTGCGAATCCGCCCCCGTGAACACGGCACGCGCCGCGCTGTTTCCCGGCGATGAATAACTCCGTAAGCGCCAGTGCGACAGTGATCCCCTGCTCCTGATAGGCGCTGTTGGTAAAGCAGTTCTGAAGCCATTTCCAGGAGGAATTGCCGGAAGCCGTGATATTGTTTAAGAAATCGGAAAAACGGCCTTCCTTTAATGCCTTTACTTCCGCCTCCACGCGCTTGTTTTCCTCAAAGAAATGAAGGGCGCGCAGCACAGAACGGTCTCCCGCATACTCTCTCACTTCCGCAAGGTGTCCAATTACCTCTTCTTCCGTAATCTCGGCGCAGACCTCTTTTCCAAAGAATTCGGCCACTTTCTTCATCTCGATCGGCACAGAAGAATAATCCGCGCTTAAATCTGCATGGCCCTTTCCGGTATTGACGATAATCAGGCTGTGATTCTGGGAGCTGAAATCAAAATCGATCTTCTCTACAACCGGAGAAGCCGGCTCCAGAAAATCGATGGTGATGAGACCGCCGACCGCGCAGGCCATCTGATCCAGCAGTCCGGAGGCCTTGTCCCAGTATACGTTTTCAGAATATTTTCCAATGTGGGCGTAGGCTACGGTATCCATACGGCCTTCATTAAAGAATGTATTTAAAATAGAACATAAAAGCATCTCGAAGGACGCGGAGGAGCTGACGCCGGCCGCGCTGATGACATTACTCGTAATATAGGCATTAAAACCGCCGACCTCATAGCCGGATTCCTTAAAGCCCTGAAGAAGTCCCTTCACCAGGTCAATCGTTCCCGCTTTCTTATCGCTGGGGGATAAATCATTCAGATCAATGATAAAGCTCTGATTAAATGTTTCGCTGATAATATGTACCTTGCTGCTGTTGTTCTTCGCAGCCACGCCGACACAGTCTAAGTTAATGCTTCCTGCAAGGACTTTTCCATGGTTATGATCCGTATGATTGCCGCTGATTTCCGTACGTCCCGGGGAGCTGAACAGGGTCACGTCTTCTTCCGCAAATTTTTTCTGAAAACTTTTCACAAGATTCTGATACCGTTCTATATTGGCATCCACCGCCGCTTCGCCGTACAGTGCGGTCATAAGCTTCCTGGATTTTTCAGATTCGAGCATTTGGATTGTATCGCATACTTTCATGTCACATGATCTCCTTTTTTCCATACATTTTCAAAATATCAGAATACCTCCGACACCTGCGCCGCGGGAATCTGCTCTTTGACAAAAGTATATCATAACTTACGAGTCTTCTACAATATAATATTTATCGAAATCCTATAATTTCATTTGACGTCGCTGCAATTCCCGGCGGAGACTTTCCGTGGGGTCGTGAATTGCAGCTTGACACCCGCCCTGCCGCTTCCTTATAATGAGGAAGAACGAAAAAGGCAAGGAGGACTTTTCATGTACTGGAACGAAAAACCGTACCATTCCCTGGATTATGAGATGAAACGTGCCTATGGTCATAAAATATATAAACTGGCATTAGACGGCGGCATGACCTGTCCGAACCGCGACGGCACCCTGGGTACGGACGGCTGTATCTTCTGCAGCGGCGGCGGCTCCGGAGAATTTGCCGAATCTCTGTCCGCCCACGTATCCGTCACGGAACAGATCGAAGCGGCTAAGGCCCGGGTAGAAAAAAAGATGGAAAAAGCCCGGCCCGGAGCTTCACCGGAATATCCCAAAGGCCGTTACATTGCCTATTTCCAGTCCTATACAAACACGTACGCGCCGACTTCGCACTTAAGGGCGCTGTTTACTGAGGCCATCACCCATCCGGACATCGCTGTCCTGTCCATTGCCACACGCCCCGACTGCCTTCCGCCCGAAGTAATCGCGCTTCTGTCAGAGTTAAACCGCATAAAACCGGTCTGGGTGGAACTGGGCCTGCAGACGATTCACGAGGAAACAGCGCGCTTCATTCGCCGCGGCTACCCGCTATCTGTCTTCGAAGACGCTTATCAAAGACTCCATGACGCCGGTCTGACCGTGATAGCCCACGTAATTCTCGGCCTTCCCGGAGAGACGCCCGCCATGATACAGGATACGGTCAGCTATCTCGGCCGCTTGGGGGAACACGGTATTGACGGTATCAAACTGCAGCTCCTGCATGTGCTGGAAGGAACCGACCTTGCCGTCTTATACCGCGCAGGTGGTTTTCAGACATTTTCGCTGGAGGAGTACCTCGATCTCGTAATCGACTGTATCGCTCTTCTCCCGCCGGAGACGGTGATCCACCGGATCAGCGGCGACGGTCCCAAAAAACTTCTCATAGCCCCCGTGTGGAGCGGAAACAAACGGCTTGTGCTGAACTCCATGGCAAAGCGCTTCAAAGAACGCGGCGTGTGTCAGGGGGACCGGTATTTGAAGGGACAGACGGATTGAGCAATTTCCTTCCTCCATTCATACACAGAAAAAATGGCGGTCTTTTTATACCAGAGCCGCCATTCTCTCAAACCCATACTCATGCAGGACCAGGTCATCATCAATCACCTCGTCATACACTCCCTCTGCCTTTTTGAAACCATTCTTCACATAGAGATTAATCGCCGGTTCATTGATATCCACAACAAACAGCCTTAAGTATTCAGCCCCCAGTTCTCCCGCCCTGGCAGCCGCCATGTTAAGTGCAATACTGCCAATTCCCCTTCTCAGGTAATCGACGTTCACTCCAAACCGGTCAATGTACAGGGCCTTCCCCTGCTCATCGCTCCATCTCACACAGTCAGCACCAGAGGCTGAGCTGCACAGGGCAAATGCGGAAACAATATTCTCTTCTTCCGTGAGAACGTAAAGGCGATTCCTTTCAATATCTTCGGAGAAAAACTCACAAGGATATATTTCGTCCCAGATCGGGACTCCATTTTCATCCATATTTCGGATTATTTCTTTATATACAGCTTTAAGCTGCGGTAAATCAGCCATTTCTGCCAACCGTAATTTCATGTCAATACCCCACCACGCCATTTTCATCTATGGTCACACCGAACGAAATCTCCTGCATGTACTGATAAAACTCTGCCTTTTTTCCCGGATCGGTCAGTTCCTTTGTAAATCCGGCCCCGGAAGTGCCTGGGACCAGGGATAAATTCACCTGATTCTGTTCCAAATCCACATCTGCGCGCAAAAGCGCGGTCTTCGGAATGCTGCTTCCAAAGATAAAATTGCCGAGACTGTATACAATCGGCTTTCCCTGATAGTATTCAATCCCCTGCAGTACATGAGGATGGCTTCCAATGACGAGATCAGCTCCCGCATCGATCAGCTGTCTGCCAAGAGTCCGCTGGTATTCCTGCGGCTTTTCGTCCCGTTCGATTCCCCAGTGCATGTACACCACCAGATAATCACAGTATTCCCCGGCCGCTTCGATCTCTTTTATGAGTATGGATGGATCGTATCCGCTCACCATTCCCGGCTTTTTGCTGTTAGCCACCCAGGAAGTATCGGGATACACCCTTGAGGCTGCCAGGAAACCGATGGTTCTGCCGCGCACCTCGATGGTCTCCAGCTGCTTTGCACGGTCCATGTTGGCACCGGCTCCTACATAGGGGATTCCCGCATTCTCCAGAGTCGTACACGTATCCACCAGTGCATCGGTTCCATAATCCAGTGTGTGATTATTGGCAATCGTCACGATATCGATCCCCAGCTCATGCATCATGGAGACCCGCTCCGGCGGTACCCGAAATGTAAACTGTTTATCCGGAGCCGGCGTTCCTCTGTCGCTGAACGGGAACTCCTGATTCGCCATATAGATGTCCGCCCTGCTAATTTCGTCCCGATATGCCTCATCCAGCACTCCATGTATGCCCCCTGCATTATCATAAGCGGTCAATACATGACTGGAAAAATATATATCCCCGCTAAAAAGCAGATGAACGACAGGATCCTCCGGTTCTGTCTCCGCCACTGCGGCCGTACTTGCCGCTTCCGTATCCGATACTTCCAGCTTTAACACTTCCTCCGTGGCCGCCTCCGGAGCCGAAGCCGCCGTCTGCTCCCCTTCCTGCGCCGCTGGAGCCGCCGCTGTCTCCTGACCGAAGGCAAGAGTCTCCCTTATGCCGCCTCTCTGTCCATCCACCGCAATCCATACAAGGAGTGCCGCAAGGAGAAATACCGGAAGGATAATCAGCAGCTTCATTAATAAATTCGTCCTTTTCATCCCTTCCTCCTTAATTCATTATCGAATGATTCATGATAGATGCCTGATTCATAACCTTTTCTGCAAATATTTCCGTTTCTTCCTTAATTTTCCCATCGTAAACCCGTTTTCCACTACAAAAGTACGTTTCTTTCATAACCTTTAAGTCATGATACTTCAAAAATACTTTATAAATTTCTGATGCACCTTCCAGAATTCCTGCTGTGGTGAAGACGGCTACACACTTTACCTGCTGTGGAGACAGGCTCTTTATATACTCTTTCAGTGTCCTGGGAATCTTTCCCCAATAGACCGCACCTCCCAAAAATAAGATATCCGTAACTCCTTCCAGCGGAACTTCGATGGATTCCGCCTGGCAGCCCGCCACCGGTGCAATGGCTTCCGCGATTACTTTCGTATTCCCTGTTCTGGAATAATAACGCACTGCTGTCTTCATGCTTCCCGCTCCAATCTCTTGATAGTCTTTACTAATATTACACTGAGACTGTGTATTTGTCAAATTATGCCAGCAGTGGCCGCGCTTATGCTTTATATGCGCATGACCGTTCACACCTCCATCACAAAGAAAGGCCTTCGCGGCTATCCGATTTCAGGACAGCCATGAAGGCCTGATTCACATTACCCAATATACTTGCATTACGATTTTACTATTACTATTTTATCATTACTGTTTCATTATACTTCGTTCTATATTCCTGCTCCAACGCACATGTCTGGAGGCCATACCGCCTACAATGCAACGATAATCCCGCCGTCACTGGCATATACCGTTGCCACTCCGGCCGTCTCTGTAATGATAACATCCTTAAATGTCGCCTGGCGGCACATCTCGTTCTTCACCACCTCTGCGCGCTCGGGATTGTTGCAGTGGGCGATAATAAGTACCTTGTCTTTCGTCTCTCCTGCTTCCCGGATCGCGATATCGGCCATGCGCGTAAGGGCTTTATTGATCCCCCTCGCCTGATCCAGCTTGACGATCACACCGGAATCAGCTCCCATAACCGGCTTAATGTTCAATGCGGTAGCAAAAAATGCCTGAAGGCCGGTCAGACGGCCGTTCTTGCGCAGCGTGTCCAGACTCTCCAGTACGAAATATGTTCTCATATTCTTAATAAAGCTGCGTGTCTTCTCCTCAATCTCCTCAAACGGAAGAGATGCCTGACAGAGCGACTGGATATAGAGGGCGATGTTTAACTCCCCGGAAGAGGCGGAATCGGAACTGAAGACTGCGATGTTTTTCCCATCCTGGCCATGTTCCTCCTCATAGAGCTTCTTCGCCAGTACGGCGCTGTTGTACGTTCCGCTTAAATGCTCGGACAGTGTAATAACAAATATCTGCTCCGCGTCGCATTCAAATGCCTCCTTAAACCTCTCAGGCGACGGACATGCGGTCTGCGGGCACTCACTGCTGCTTCTTACCAGCTCCAGAAACTTCTTCTGGTCAAAGGTCTCATCATCTATTACCTGGGTATGCTCTACCTGCAAAGTAAGGGGAATAATCTGAAAATGCGGATCTTTCTTTAAGTCAGCCGTTAAATCCAGACAGCTGTCCCCGATAATCTTATAGCTCATATTCTATTTCCTCCTGACATATAACTTGTCATGTAGTATTCATTACTATATATTATAGGGAAGCCACGGTGGAATGTCAATAGAATATTACTCCTGAACTTCCGCATTTTGCATCTGTTCCCGGAGTTCCGGGCCATTCGTCCCGTTTTCGGCCATAAGAAAGCCGGTAATCTCATTCAGGCTCTCAAAATCTGTAAAATCCACCTTCCTGCCAAATGTCTCAATCAGCCCCTGTGTCTCGGAATTCCGCTCTTCCGGCGGGATCTTCTTAACCCTGCTGTACAGAAGCCCCATCATTGCCCGGTGTGCGACGGACAGCCTGGAGTAATCCATGCCTCCTCTCAGATGAAAGAGCTTCGTTTCGGCCCAAAGCGGGTCCGCCAGCTGCTTTTTTATAAAATTTCGGATATTTCTGACATTGGTTTCATCGGCCGGATCAGACAGTCCCACCGTGACCACCAGAAGCTTAGCAGCCGGTTCCTGGCGAAGCAGCTTTGCCGTGTGGCTCAGGCCTAGAATCTGTCCGGCATAGATCCCTCCCAGGTGTATGACCACTTCACAGGAAGAGAGAGACTTTACCTCCTTGCAGTTTCTGCACGGTATTCCCGTCCTTCGTGACAATTCTTCCGCATAACGCTTCGTTGTTCCGTACTTGCTGCCATAAATAATGATTCGATCCATATCATTCCTCCTGTATCCCTCTTTTTTCTGTGACCGTTACGGTGCCGCCGTCATCGCCTCTTCCGCGGCCTCCAGGCCGTCGATTCCATCGTACAGCTTCATAAGCAGCGTAAACAGCTGCTCCATCTCCTGATCCGTGTACCCCTGAAACAGACAGGCGAGTTTCTGTCCGTGAAGCGCTGCAGTCTGTTCAAAGTACTCGCCCAACCGTTCCGTCGGAAGCAGAAATGACGCCCGCTTGTCATTTTCGTTCTGTATGATTGTGACGAACCCCTTCTGTTCGAGAACTGCGGCCAGCTTCTTGATATTCTGCCTGGAGCATCCCAGCAGATCTCCCAGCTGGGTGAACGTCAGCCGCTCCTCCGACTGCCTCACCATGGTCAGAAGCATAAACTGCTTAAGCGTGATGCCGGAGCTGCTCCTATCGAATATGGTCTGCAGCCTGTTTTCGGCAATGCACAGCGTGCTGAACACGGCTTTCTCCTGTCTTTCTCTTGTACCTTTAAAACGTCTGATGAGATCTAAAATCTGCATGCGCCCTCCATATAGTAACTAGTTACCTATTTGTTGTAAAGAGGAGGACAGGAAAGTCTGCAGGCTTCCCTGTCCTATTTTCCGGCTGATCTCATGGAGGCCAGCCGGTTCGTCTTATCTGTCTGTAGATCAGTCGTCTTCCTGTGCGCCTATAACCCCCGCCGTACTGGCAGCAGTCGCAACGACAATCACAACGACAAAGAGGATCAGCAGAATAATCCCTCCGAAAAATGCCAGCATAAAGGTCGTACCGTCATCTTCCGAAGCCGTCTCTGCGGCAGCTGGTTCCGCGGCAGCCGCCGCATTTTCCGTCTCCGCATGAGAGATGAGCACCGCTCCCGGGGCCGCTCCTGCTAATACTCCGATGGCCAGCGCCAACATAAGCCGCAGCACTGCCTTCTTTATCTCCCTTATCTTGTCCGTCATAAGAATCTCCTCCTGGTTACTATACAATCATAGTACCTAGTACTGCGTTGCGCAATTAACTGTGATAAAACACCCGCTATCTACGCCAGAGCCGCGCCTGCAAAGCTAGCCGTAGGGTCCACTACGCCGTCGCTTTGCAGACACGCCTCTGACGCAGATATCAGGCATTTTATTCACAATTAATTACACAATGCAGTACTAGTATATCATAAGGGAGCGGAAAATGGTATCCCCAATCATTCTTAGTTTCTTATTCCTCTTAGTTACTTATTCCTCTTCTTTACCCATATCTGCCATGAGGATCATGATATCGTTACTTCTCGCAATGAATTTCGTCATGCGCTCCGGAGTCAGGGATCCGTGGCTTAATGCGGCCAGGTCATACAGCTGCTCGCAGATCTCCTGGATGTGGCCGCCCTCTCTGTGATTCAAAACGTACTGAACCAGCTTATTGTTGTAGTTGAGCACCAGAGTCTCACCGCCGGCTCCAAACATGGACGGATCCATACCCGGCATGGTGTACATCTTCATCATCTCCTGCATACGGCGGCTGTCTTCGGAGACCGTAATCATGGAAGAAACGGATTCATTTTTCAGTTTTTCCACTTTTACTTCCAGTTTATCGTTGCCAAGCGCCTTCTTAAACACCTCTGTCAGCGCGTCCGCATCACCCTTCATGGCTTCCCTGGCCTCTTCCGTCATCTCTTCCTTAAAGCTGTCTGATAAGTCTGAGTTGATAGCCAGGAACTTCACATTCTCATTCTTCTGCTCCAGGAAATTGATGAACGGGCTGTCGATATTCTGAGTCATATAGACCGCGTCCATGCCTTCCTGCTTAAACATATTGATGTACTGGCTCTGTTCCTTCTCGTCTGTGATATAGAATACGGTGTTCTCGTGCTTTTCCTTATTCTCCTCCAGGCAGTCGGCCAGAGTGAAATACTTTCCTTCCAGATTCTTGAAAATGATATAATCATTCATCTTTTCAGCGAATTTCTCGTCCTTTAAGCAGCCGAATTTGATAAATGGATTGATATCATCCCAGTACTTCTCGTAATTCTCACGGTCGGTCTTGAACATACCGCTTAACTTGTCCGCCACCTTCTTCGTGATGTAATCGGAAATCTTCTTGACAAAGCCATCGTTCTGCAGCGCGCTTCTCGATACGTTAAGCGGCAGATCCGGACAGTCGATCACGCCCTTCAGCAGCATTAAGAACTCCGGAATTACTTCCTTGATGTTGTCTGCGATAAATACCTGGTTGTTGTAAAGCTTGATTACGCCTTCCAGGCTGTCATAATTTAAGTTCAGTTTCGGGAAGTATAAGATTCCCTTTAAGTTGAACGGGTAGTCCATGTTTAAATGAATCCAGAACAGCGGTTCTTTGTAGTCATGGAATACCTTGCGGTAGAAGCCCTTGTACTCTTCCTCTGTGCACTCGTTCGGATGCTTGTTCCACAGCGGGTGGATGTCATTCTCCGGAACGGGACGCTTTAATATCTTATATTTTTCCCTGGCAGGAGAAATCTCTACGACTTCTTTTTCGCCGTTCTCATTCTCTTTCTCCTCAGTCTTGGCTTCCTCGACGATCGTCTCGATAATGGTGTCTTTCTCGGTCAGCTCATCCTTCTCGATAGTATCATACTGCGGTTCAGCGGAGGAATTCTCCAGATAAATCTCCACCGGCATGAAGGAGCAGTACTTCTCCAGCACTTCTCTGGCGCGGTACTCGTTGCAGAACTCCAGACTCTCTTCATTCAGGTACAGCTTAATCGTGGTTCCGAAAGAGGTCTTATCCCCCTCTTCCATCTCATATTCCGTGCCGCCGTCAGATTCCCAGTGAACCGGCGCTGCACCTTCCTGATAGGATAATGTATCGATCGTCACCTTATCCGCTACCATAAATGCGGAATAGAAGCCCAGTCCGAAATGGCCGATAATCTGATCCTCATTGGCCTTGTCCTTATACTTCTCCAGGAAATCCTGTGCTCCCGAAAATGCGATCTGGTTGATGTACTCATCCACTTCTTCCATGGTCATACCGAGGCCGTTATCGGTGAAGGTGATCGTCTTATCGTTGGAATCCACCGTCACGGTAATCTTAAATTCCACGTCCTCCGGCTTCTGCCACTCTCCCATGACCTCAAGCTTCTTTAATTTCGTGATCGCGTCGCAGCCGTTAGACACTAATTCACGGTAGAAAATGTCGTGATCCGAATAAAGCCACTTCTTGATAATCGGGAATATGTTTTCGCTGTTAATTGTCAAACTACCTGTCTTTGCCATATCCATACACTCCTTACTCTTTGCTGTATATTTTTCCATGGTTTGCCATGGTTTCTCACTCTTTGCCTGCAAAGAGTATTTTAATACTCCATTTTCCAAATGTCAATAGAAAATTAGCACTCATTTTAAATGAGTGCTAGTAATTGCCTATTCCTCCTGGAAAATAATCTCGTTTTTCTTCAAAAAGCTTCTCACCGCCTGATCCCATTCCATATCCAGGGTCTTGTCCAATGTAAAAATCGAGACCGAAGTGCCGGTCACGCAGAACAGTTTTCCTTCCTCATAACGGATATTTAAGTACAGGCCATTGACCTGATCCGCCTTCAAAGGCATCTGATGGCCAGTTACAAACTTATCCACTGCCTGAGGCGGCATCTGCAGCACAATCTGGAAGCTGCCCGGAAGCTTCTTCCCCTTAATCAGTGAAAAACAGTATGGCCGGATCATCTTCCAGGAAGACAGTTCTTCCATCTGATTCTCCTCCAGCTCCTCTTCGGAATAATACCCCTGGCGGATATGACCGTCGATGGTAAACACATTAAAGGTAACAATCTCCGCTTCCTTGATCAGGAAGTGATCAAAAGTCTCTCCCACAAAGAGTTTGGCTGTAAATTGTCTGATATCTTCAATTCTTAATGCTATCATTTCACATTCTCCCCGTATTCTTCATGCATTTAATTCGCCAAAAGCTGTCCACGATCTCATATTCGATGATCAGGTCATCTTTGAAATGTGCCGTGACCGTAAGATCCTGCCACTCATACGGCGTTCCGTTCCATAGTAAAAAGCTCTCCACAAACAGCTTATGATCCACTGAAAACTGCTGGATGCACTGCATGGTAAGCGCCACAAATTTCTGCTCGGTCACCGGTGCAAAGACCTCCTCCGGGACACCGGAAAAGGCCACCAGAACCGCGCCGCCGGAATGCGGCCCCCGGTAATAGCAGCAATGCTCCGCTAACCCACAGGCCACTATGGACAGTGAATGGCCGTTAAAACAGTCCGTCAGTTCAAATTCCGCAGTCGTAAGCGGCTCAAGCCTCCACTCTTCTCCCGCGGCTCTCACCTTGTTCGCCGTCTGAAGAATCTCCTCTGGAAAACCATTCACATTTTCCCAGCCCCACAGCCACGTATTGGAGGAAGACGCCTCGCTTCCAAGAAACTGCAGAGGATACTCGTCCGTTCCAAAAGCGATCACGCCCCGTGAAAAATCCACATTCCAGTCCCGGTCCTTTACAACCAGCTCCCTGCACGCATCCTGAACCGCCATCACCTTGCCGAGGCAGGCGGAAAATACGAGAAACCAGCTGCTCCTGTCAAATTCACAACAGGTAAAAGCCGACTTTCTATTATGATCCCCATTCCCATCAGTTCCCGGCGTCTCCGCTTTTTTTCGATTTTTAAAGAAGTTCATTTTGCTCCTCCTCGTCTATATTCCGCTTCATCCTCAATGGAACTATTTTACCATAGAAGGCGCGGGGACGCCATTCTTAATTTTTACCCACAATCAGTAAGAACCAATTCCCACCTCTTCCACTTTGTGATATACTAAAAGCTGTAATTACACAGAAAAGAGGTCAAACCTATGAATGATATGAAACAGCTGGAGCGGCTTATCTCCGCTTCCGTATCCCCGTATCACTGCATCATGACGGCCGCCGCTTCCCTGGACGGCGCCGGATTTACAGAACTCTCCCTTTCCGGTTCCTGGAAACTGGAGCAGGGACACTCCTACTATATAAAAGCGTACGATTCGACGCTCATCGCATTTACCATCGGCGAGCTGGCGGATCAGACGCCGAAGCTTAAACTGGCCGCCTCCCATACGGACTGGCCCTGTCTGAAATTAAAGCCTTCTCCCGAGGTAACTTCCGGACGGTACGGAAAACTCAACACAGAGGTCTACGGCGGACCGCTTCTTCACACCTGGTTTGACAGACCGCTGTCCATGGCAGGCAAAGTCTGCGTGACCAGTGATGCTCCTGCCGGCACGAAAACCATATTCGTGGACTTTAAGCGCCCGGTGCTCACGATTCCAAACCTGGCTATCCACATGAACCGGGAGGCCAATCAGGGCGTCGCTGTCAATCCGCAGGTTGACATGCTCCCGCTCTTAACCTTAATTAAGAGTGACCTGGAAAAGGAAGATTTCTTCTTAAAGGCTCTGGCCGCCGAAGCCGGTGTGGAAAAGCAGGATATACTGGACTACGAAATCTACGTCTACAATACGGAGAACGGCACTTTATGCGGGCTTGACGGTGAATTCTATTCCGCTCCGCGTCTCGATAACCTGACCTCCGTGCAGGCCTGCTTAAGCGGTATCATGAACAGCACTGCCGGAAATGAGATACATGTGATCGCACTCTACGACAATGAGGAGATCGGAAGCAGCACGAAACAGGGAGCCGCCTCGCTGCTCATGGACCGTGTGCTGGAAAAGCTCTTCCTGTCCCTCGGCTGCTCCAGAGAAGCCTACTTGAACGCCCTGTTTGACGGCTTCATGCTGTCCCTCGACGTCGCACACGCGATTCATCCCAACCACAGCGAAAAATGTGATATCAAGAACCAGATCCTCATGGGAGACGGAGTCGCCATCAAACTGTCGGCCAGCCAGTCCTATGCGACCGACGCGACCAGTACGGGAATGATTGAAAGTATCTGCAGAAATGCCAAAATTCCATACAGGAAATTCTCCAACCGTTCCGATATGAAGGGCGGATCGACTCTCGGAAGCATTTCCTCCAGCTATTTAACCATGCGCACCGTGGATGCGGGAATCCCGATGCTGGCCATGCACTCCGCCAGGGAGGTCATGGGGACTGCGGATCAGAAAGCACTTGTTGATCTGGTGACTGCTTATTTTAACAAAACAAACATGGATTGAAAGACTTGAATAAAAAACAGGAAACAGGGGGGCGCCAGCTGATGGAGCCTCCTGTTTCCTTATCTCGTTCTTCTGCTCTCAAGCCCAACCGCTATTCACAGGCTATTCATAGATCTTCATCGTCTCCGGCACAATCTCTCTGCCGGTTTCCAGCGGTGTGGTCGATGTACGGCTTCCTTCCCAGTACCGGTATACATAGGTACTGGAAAATAAAAGTCCCGCCGCGATCAGAAGGACCAGAATAACCTTAAGCACCGCGGCAAAAACTGCCTTCCCCCTGGTACTTTTTCGCTTCCGGCTCCTGCCCCGGCTGCTCCTTCCCCCTTCTGCCATGGAATGCCCCTCTGCTTTCCTTCCCCATTATGAATTGGGAAAATGTTTTCTGTACAAGTCAAAAAAATTCGTAGTCGTCGTCTTATCGTCAATGGAAAACTTAATTCCATCCCAGATATCGTTGCTGAATGTAACCGGATTCTCTGTCTTGAACTGATTGTAGATCTGTCCGAATGCATCCTTTTTCCTCTGCTGGTACAGGTTATCCTTTCTCGCCTGTGTGGCATCCTCGTCGTAATCGCTCACACATTTGATGATGTAGAACATGCCGTTGTCCTCCACCACCGGGCTGATCTCGCCTGCCGTCAGGGAAAATGCCGCATCCTCCAGCGCTTTCCTCGCTTCTCCGCGTCCCAGCTGTTTTTGAATCTCGTTATCCTCTGAATACTCCCGTGCAATGGCTTCGAAGTCCGCCCCGTCTTCGTTCACCTGATTCAACACGTCCTGGGCCGTATTCCCGTCCGAGAGGACGATCTGGTCGATGGTTATGACCTTTGCCTCACTGTCGCTGATCTCCAGATTCATATCCTTTGTCAGTTCACTGACCACCTTGTTGGAAAGGAAGTATTCCTCATACATCGTCCGCACATCGTCCTCCTTCACCCCCATGTACGCGATGTCATCCTCGGTCAGAGACTCATAATACTCCTCCGACAGCTTCCGGATCTCCTCCTTCTCGGCGCTCGTGATGATAATCTCCTTATCCTTTGCCAGAAGATTCATCCATTTCATCTCCTGAAGGAATTCCTGGGCCTGCCCCAGCAGATACGTCTCAAATGTCTCCCCATCCGGCAGTTCCACGCTCCAGATCTGGCCGGTATATGCCTGCTGGTAACGGTTGCGCTCTGTCGCCACAATGATCATGGACTGCGGAAGTGTGTATGCCTTCGTTTCATTTACCTCTGAGACCATGGGAAGCCCCTTGGCGCAGCCGGTAAGAAGCATGGCGGCCAGAACAGCGGCCAGCGTTTGTTTCACTTTTTTTCTATATTTAAAATTCATGGACAACTCCTGTATGAATGAAAAACTCTCCTATGTGTTATGCGAATAGTATTATACCATACTTTCTGTCACGATTCTACTTCCCTGATTCGTTTTTTCTACCAGAATATGGCTGCCGATCTGTTCTTTCAATTCTTCCACATGGGAAATGATTCCAACCATGCTGGAACCGCCGCTCAAAGAGGTCAGAATCGCCACCGCCTGTTCCAGGGATTCTGCATCGAGAGAGCCAAATCCCTCGTCCACAAAGAGAGCTTCCACCTGGATGCCTCCCGCGTAGCTCTGTATCACATCGGAGGTCCCCAGCGCCAGTGCCAGCGCAGCGTTAAACGCCTCGCCTCCCGACAGACTCTTCACGGAACGGCGCTTGCCCGTATACTGGTCAAGCACCTCCATCTCCATGCTCTCCTTACTTCTCCTGTCTCTTGTTCTGTCCAGCCGGTGCAGTTCGTACCGCTCCCCGCTCATCTTGAGAAGGCGCCGGTTTGCCGCCCGGAGAATGTCCTCAAAATAGACGGATAAGACGTACTGCTCAAATACCAGATTCCGGCCATTATATCCCCCGGCCGCCCGTTCCAGTTCACGGACCACGCTGTACTCTGTCTCCAGCTTTTCCTTTTCCTCCAGATGGCCTTTCAGAGTGGCCAGCGACTGCCGGTTCAAAGCCAGAGCCGCTCCCGTCCGTTCCTTTTCCTTGGCCGTCTGCCTGCGTTCTCTCTCACATTCCGTAAGCGCCGCTTCAAATCCGGATAGCTCCACCAGCTCCGTCTGTTTTGGAACCCGGATGGCCGCCTTTAACTGGGAATAAGCCGCTTTCTGCTTTTCCAGCTTAACCGCGCAGTCCTGGTAGGCCTTTTCACACTCCCGGATCTCTTTTTCTTCCTGTTTTGTCTCTTCTTCCAGCAGGCGGAGCCTTTCCTCGATTTCGAGAAGAGCCCGCTCTCCGCCGTCCGATAGATCCATGGAACCAAGGTTTTCTTCCATGTTTTTTACGGCGCCCACCAGCGCCGCCGCGTCGCTCGCGGCCGCCGATGCCTTTTCTAATGCCGCCTCATAGTCCGCCTTCAGCCGCCGGATCTGTTTCTCGTCCGGCACCTCGCCCTCCATGGACGCGGGAGCCGGATGGACAGTGGAACCGCAGACCGGACACGGAAATCCTTCCACCAGATCCCTTGCAATAATTCCCGCAGCCGCTTTCTTAAAACAGTCATCCTGATATTCGTAAATCCGCTTCTTTTCCTTTGCCTCTCCATCGAGCTTTAAATACTTTTCCTGCCGTTCAGTCAACTGTCTCCGTGCGGCCTTCCATGCGGCAAGCCCCTTTTTCTGCTCCTCCAGCACGCGTAAATCCGCCTTCTTCCCCTCCAGCTTTTCCCGGCGGGCGGGGAGGCGGCCGTATGCCCTGGCCAGCTCCTTTTTCTGTTCTTTTAAGCAGTCCCGCTCCTCTTCCAGCTTTGCCAGGGTCTTCCTGTCACTTTCATACTTTCGGACCGCCTGGTTGCCGCTTCGCAGCTCCTCGATCGCCCTCACCCGGTCCTTATAGGTCTGGTCCAGTTCTCTCAGGTGGGAGGCCAGTTCTCTCTCCCGGCTCCCCAGCCGTTCATTTTCCTGTTCCACAAATCCCAGAAGCTTTCGGTAATTCCGGTTTTTCTTTGATTTCAGTTCCTCCCAGTCCCCATTCTCAATGCGGAACGTTCCCGTGATCTCGTCCGCCCGGTGCTTCACCTCATCGATCCGGCCGTTTAGGCCCTTCACTCTGGAGGACAGCAGCGCCGTCATCGTATCGTAGATCCGCGTCTGGAAAATATCCCGGAATATCTGGGTTCTCTCTTTGGAGCTGGACACAAGAAGCTGCTGAAATTCCCCCTGTGCGATCATGGATATCTGGCGGAACTGGCGGTAATCCAGTCCCAGCAGTTCCGTCACCCGCTCCGTCACCTGCGTGCTCCCCGAGGCCAGAAGCGCCTCTTCTTCGTAGAGCTCGCCGCCCTCCAGTTCCGTGGTCATTCCCTCGCCCTTAAGCTTCGGTCTGTCATACTTTGGATTTCGGGTAACCCGGTATTGCTTTCCTCTATGGGAAAAGGTGAGCGTCGCATACGTGGGTGTGGAAGCGTCCGCAAAATCGCTCCGCAGGCTGTCCTTCTCCCGGATGCTTCCGCTGACCTCCCCGTAAAGGGCAAAGGTAATCCCGTCAAATATCGTGGTCTTTCCGGCGCCGGTCGGTCCTGAGATCAGAAACAGCCCCCGCTGCATGGCCTCGAAATCTGCCCGTTCCACGCCTTTATAAGGCCCCCATCCGCTCAAAACAAGCGCTGTTGGCTTCATGAAACCTCCTCCTCTGCCTGTTCGGCCGTCTCCCTCATCACGGCTTCCTGCTCTTCTGACATGGTCTTTCCCGTAACAAGCTCGTAAAAATCCGCAAACAGTCCATACGGACCCTTTTCCTTCATAATATCATCATGGATCACGGTATCGTCCTGCTCCACCGCCCGTTTTTCCCATTTTAACTGCATGATATTGGGATAGACGCTTCGGAGTGTTCCGATCGGATCCAGCAGCTCCGTCTCATCCGTTAAAACCGCCAGGATATAGTCCTCCGGATCCGCCGCGCTCACAACCTCCGGGAGAATTAAATCTGCCAGACGGCCCCTGATCTTTCGCATATCGTGGACCGGCGTCAGCGGAAGGCGTTCCAGCGTAACCTTCCCGTTCTCTCCCACCTCACCGTACAGCACCGACTTCCGGTGACTGCACTCGGAAAAAGAGTATTTTACCGGCGAGCCGCTGTAGTATACCGGATTCTTCCCGATCTGCTGACAGCCGTGGATATGTCCCAGAGCCGTATAGCAGAATGGCTGAAACAATGCCGCCTCCACCTGATCCGTTCCGCCCACAGTCACCCGTGTCTCCGAATCGGAGAGCTCCGGCAGCAATCCCTGGTTCACCACAAACTGATGAGCCATCAGAATATCCCTTCCTCCGGGACTGTATGTCACATGGCGGAGAATCTCCTCGAAGCTCTCTTCAAACGTCTTCATGCTGCCCTCGCACCGGTAGAGGGATCTAACCTCCGCAGGCTTTGCAAACGGAGCCAGATGAACACGTACAAAGCCCCACTGGTCGGGGATATCCACGAACCGGACCGGGGCTTCCAGCTTTCCCTCCAGATAGAGCCCCCTCTTTTCCAGAATCCGGTTGGCAAATCCGATCCGCTCTCCACAGTCGTGATTCCCGGCAATGGCCAGAATCGTCACTCCCATTTCGGACAATCCGGTCAAAAACGCGTCAAACATGGTCACTGCGGCGGCAGGCGGCACGGAACGGTCATATAAGTCACCACTCAAAAGAACGGCATCTGCCTGCCGTTCTTTTACGTAACCCATGATCTGTTTCAGTGCCGCTTCCTGTTCCTCCAGCATGGAGAATCCACTGACGGTCTTGCCAATATGGAGGTCTGATGTATGAATAAATCGCATCCTCGTTCCCTTTCGTCCCTTACTTCCCTGCTGATTCTTACGTATCCAACGGGGCTTATACCAAAAGCTTCAGAATCTTTAACACGCCGTCGTTCACATTGGTATCCGTCTGAAACCTGGCTGTGGCTTTCACCTCCGGCCTGGCATTTCCTACGGCAAAGCTGTAGTACGCCTGTTCCAGCATCTCGATATCATTTAGCTGATCGCCGAAAGCCATCGTCTCCTCCGGTTTGATCTCCAGGCTGTCCTGTAAAAGCTTCACGGCCTGTCCCTTGTTGATCCCCGGCTTCATGCAGTCCATCCACATATCGCCTGCAATGGTAATCTTAAACCTGTCTTTGTATTTCTCTCTCAGCTCCCTGGTGTATTCCTCCACCTCGGTCTCACGGTATATGGACACCTTGATGAACTGGGAGTCCACCTTCGTCAAATCCGGCACCTGTTTTACGCGGAACTGGTATCCCTCCACCAGCCAGTCGATAAAATCCTGCTTCTCCGTCTCCAGATAGACCACATCAGGGCCGCTGAGCATCACCTCAAGGCCCTCCATCCGGCGCACATCGCGCACCATATCCATCACCGTTTCCCGGTCGATGGGATTTAAAAATAAATTCCGGCCATGGCAGCCCACATAGGCTCCGTTGTCGGATAAGTAAAATACTTTTTCTTTGATTGGTCCGAATATCGACTCAATGCTGGCCCACTGACGGCCGCTGGCAGCCGCAAACTGTACCCCGTTCTCTCTAATTTTCATGATCACATCGAGAAGCTCCGGGTTCATCTCATGGCTTCCATCCGGCACCAGTGTGCCGTCGATATCGGATACGATCAGTTTAATCATCCGTTATTCCTCCTTGCTGTGAGCGTCAAAAGGCTCTTCATTTCCTGGTATACACGTCCTACAGGCAATCCTACTACATTATTGTAATCCCCGTCAATCCCTTTGATGTAAGAAGCGAATTTTCCCTGAATTCCATAGGCCCCGGCCTTGTCCATGGGTTCCTCTGAAAAAGCGTATTCGTGGATCTCCTCAGCCGTCATCGGATAGACATGCACATCCGTCTTCTCCGCAAATGTCTTGCGGGCCCTGCCTTCCTGGCCGCATACGATCATGGTCACTCCCGTGTACACCTGATGGGTCTTCCCAGCCAGAAGCGCAATCATGCGCTCCGCCTCCTCATGAGATTTGGGCTTTCCCAGAATCCGGCCTTCCGCGGCCACCACCGTGTCCGCACCGATCACAATCGTACCCTTCGCACAACGCTTCGCCACATCAGCGGCCTTTTGAAGCGACAGCTCCTTTACAACATCCTCCGGCCTGTCGGTCGTTATCTTCTCTTCCAGCGTGCTGGGAATAATCTCCGGCACGATTCCTATCTGTCCTAACAGTTCCCTGCGCCTCGGTGACGCGGATGCAAGAACGATCTCTCTGTCTTCAGTCAAACTATCTGCCTCCTGTTCTGTTTTAAAAGCCCGGCCGTCCGGATTCTCACACATAAGCACGGCACGTATGCTCACAACCGGACACGTTTCCACGCTCACATCTGGGCGCGTTTCCAAGAATGAAATAAGCGGGACCCTTTACGAATCCCGCCAACCATCAATATACTTTCAGGCGCCCCACGACTGACACGCCTTCCTCTTCTTCCATCTCCGCGGCCTTAAGCTGATACCGCATGGTGTATGTAAAATCCGCTACGTAGAAGGATAAGAGTCCCAAGGCCACAAGGCGTTCCATGCCGATCGGAACAACATCCACCAGCTGGCTTACAAACCCATTTAAAAACTTGAAGAAAAATAATCCTAAAAATCCCCAGGCAATACTGCTTTCCAGACAGATAATGCCCTTGTAATTGAATGGCTTCTGGCTGTAATCCCACCAGAATGCTCCGAACAGCTTAATCATAATGTGCGCCGTCACAAGTTCCATGGAAGTTGCCATCACCACGGAAGCGAAATACAGTTCCACAGGCTGTCCTGCCAGCGGTTCCAGAATCAGGCAGGCCCCCAGCGCTCCAAAGCCATATATGACACAAAACGGGCCATGTCCAAATCCACGGTTCAACACCGGTCTCCGGTTCTCATAGCTGAGCACGGTACATTCCAGAAGGTAACCGATGAAACTAAACGCGAAAAACCAGTTAATCGTATGGTAAATCGTCATATCCATTGTACCTCCAACTTTAACAGTTTTTTAACTTGTTAAAGTATAATATGGATATCTTAAGAAATCAAGAATTATTTTCTTACGATTCACGGAAATATTCCGACTTTTTTAATAATACTGCGCCATGAAAACGGCGAGAGCAATGCCAAGAATGGCACCTGCCGCCACCTGAAGCGGAGTATGTCCCACATATTCCTTTAACTTTTCCTGCAACACCTCTCCGCTTAACTTGAGCGGGTTCTCAAGCAGTATGCTGTTTAACAGCTTCGCCTGCTTTCCCGTCTCCCTGCGGACTCCCATGGCGTCATACATAACCACCATGGAAAGGATAAAACATACTGCAAACTCAAAAGAACCGACGCCGTAATGCAAGGCGGCGGCGGTCGTCATTCCACATACCGTTGCGGAGTGGGAGCTGGGCATACCGCCCGATCCCACCAGCCGCTCCGGATTAAAGCTTTTATTCAGGGCAAGGTCGATGATTGTCTTCAGTACCTGAGCTACCACCCAGCCGGTGACAGCGCTCATCAGAACCTGATTTGCCAGTAATTCGTCCCAAAATGTCATGGTTTTCTCCTGCTTTTTGTATCAGAGGATCCTTCCAGCCGGTTTAAGCGGTTCTTCCCGCTCTCAGGCTGTATAAAACCCACCTTTTTACTCTGGCGGCCGTCTCTGCCAGGCCGCAGAACTTATCCGCGTAAATGATGGCCAGCCCTTCCCTGCTCTTTGGCGGAACCGGGGTAAGCGGCCACATATGGCGCAGAATCATGTCCTTTTCCTTATCCGTTAAGTCAAAGTACTTTTCTGCGTTGGCTAACGCCCTGCGCGGATGGGTAAATCCGTGAAAGTGTTCTCCCGTCTCCTTCGCATGGGTATGCCAGTCGTATAAGAATAAATCATGCAGAAGTCCCGCTCTGGCGGTCTGTACATAGTCCCATCCAAAGCGGCGGCAGATCCGGTAACTTAAATAAGATACCTTGATGCAGTGCGCCTTACAGGTAGTATCCCCATGCTGCATAAAATGATCCATGGATTGAAACACAGGATTTTCCAGAATGTCCTCTACACACGCAAGATACGCATCATCATCCTCATACCGCTCCTGATTGATCCAGGAAGAGTCCTCCGCCCAGCGGAGCACCTCCTCCTTTTCTTCCCGAGTAAAACACTTGTTTTTCATGCTATGTCCGCTTCCTTCTTTATCTGAACTCAATAGCCAATCAGCCAGTCATACAGTTCCTGATACTTGACAGCCGAAGTATTCCAGGAATAATCCGTCGCCATGGCGCGGTCTATGATCTTATTCCACTCCCGCTTCTTATCATAGTATATCCGCTCTGCATAGCGAATAACCGCCAGCATCTCATGAGCGTTGTAATTCTGGAATGAGAATCCGGTTCCACGGTTCTCAAACTCGTTATACGGTTCCACCGTATCCTTCAGACCGCCTGTTTCACGGACAATCGGGACGGTTCCGTAGCGGAGCGACATCAGCTGGCTCAAACCGCACGGTTCAAATAAGGACGGCATCAGAAATGCATCGCAGGCCGCATAAATCTTATGGGACATCGGCTCGGAATAGAAAATATTCGCGGATACCTTGTCATTATACTTCCAGTCGTAATGGCGGAACATGTTCTCATACTTTTCTTCACCTGTTCCCAGCACAACCAGCTGGATATCGTCCTGGCACAGTTCATCCAGAACACACTGAATTAAATCGAGTCCCTTCTGGTCAGTCAGTCTGGATACAATGCCGACCATAAACTTCCTGTCGTCCCGGGGCAGTCCCAGTTCTTCCTGCAGGGCCCGTTTGTTCTTTATCTTTTCCTTCCGGAAATTCTTTGCATTGTACTTCTGGACAATGTAAGGATCCGTCTCTGGATTGAAATCATCGTAATCAATGCCGTTTACAATACCACGCAGGCTGTTTGCACGCGCCCTCATCAGGCCGTCCAGCCCTTCGCCATAGAATGGCATCTTGATCTCCTCGGCATACGTCTCGCTTACAGTGGTTATGGCGTCGGCGTAAACAATGCCGCCCTTTAACAGGTTGCCATCCTTGTATGCTTCAAGTTTATCTGGTGTAAAGTAGTAATCCGGGAGGCCTGTCAGCCTCTTGATCGTCATGACATCCCACACTCCCTGGAACTTTAAGTTGTGGATGGTGATAACCGACTTCATGCTGCGGAAGAACTCTCCGTCATGGAACCGGTCTTTTAACAGGACAGGTATAAGCGCCGTCTGCCAGTCATGGCAGTGTACCACATCCGGCTGAAATCCAATAACCGGAAGTGCCGACAAAGCCGCCCTTGAGAAAAAGCAGAATTTTTCCAAATCACAGTACCAGTCGCCGTATGGCTTTGGACCGTTAAAATAGCCTTCATTATCAATAAAGTAAAAAGTAATTCCCTCGTATACGTATTGAAGAATTCCAACGTATCTGCTCTGTCCCATGTAATCCATGTAAAAATGGTTTACATACTCCATGTCGTTTCTCCACGACTCCTTCATACACAGATACTTGGGAATCATAACCCTGACATCAAAATATTCCTTATCAAAACATTTGGGAAGGGAACCTACTACATCAGCAAGTCCACCGGTTTTAATAAAAGGTACTGCCTCCGATGCAACGAATAAAATCTTCTTCATCAAAAAACCTCCCTCATTTACAGTCACCCCTGAGGGCGCCACTCTTTGTCTTATAGTATACTGCATTTTGATTAAATAAGGAAGTATATTTGTGATAGATTTTCTAAAGTTTTTTGTAATCCAGTCTTATTTTATCCGCAATAAGGGCGATAAATTCGGAGTTTGTCGGCTTGCCTTTTCCGGTGCTGACGGTATATCCGAAGAGATCATTGATCGTATCCATCTTGCCCCGGCTCCACGCAACCTCGATGGCATGGCGGATCGCACGCTCCACACGGCTCGGCGTTGTCTGATGCTTCTTGGCTATGGATGGATAAAGGATTTTGGTAACACTGGTTAACATTTCCTGGTCCTGTACAGAGATAACAATGGCATCCCTTAAGTACTGATATCCTTTGATATGAGCCGGGATGCCGATTTCATGAAGCATTTGAGTCACGTCATTTTCCAGATTCTGTTCCATGTACTCATTCTTGTTCACATATGGCTTGACCTTCTTCATGCCTGAAAGTCCCGGTGTTTTCGCTTTCCTGTGTCCGACTCTTCTGACTTTATCGACAACAATATCTTTATTGAAAGGCTTCATGATGTAATAATTGGCGCCCATGCGGAACGCATCTTCGGTAATATTCTCACTTCCGGCCGCTGTTACCATAATAAACGACGGCATCTTAGTCAGTGCTGCATTGCCGCGCACGCGCTCCATCACCGTAATTCCGTCCATTCTCGGCATAATGACATCCAATAAGACAACATCAGGGCTCGTTTTTACAATCATGTTGTAAGCATCTTCTCCATTATCCGCCTTCCCGACGACATGGAAATCCTCCTCTCCCTCCAATATATCGTTTAGCAGACTGAGCGTCTGCAGGTTATCGTCCGCTATTGCAATACTGATTTCCGACATCTTCCTACTCTCCCTTTCTTGTTGATTGAATGATTAGTGTAAAGCCATTATAGACTTGCCCCCGAATTGCCGCAATGGAATTCTGTCGCATTTTTCGACAAAAGGCGGGCGTTTTTCCCACATTTTCCTCCGATGGCCCCCGAAGTGAAATAATCACCCTTCGATCCAAATCCAGGCCTGGTCACAAAATCCGACAGACTTCATTTTTATGTAAATGTTGAAATTTGTGGCTCGGTGTCGGGAAAAACCTTCTTTCGTGATTATCGGAATATTCTACCATATTATGGTGCTTTTTGAAAGGTATTAAGATTTATTTCTGACATTAAAACGGCAAAGGCCCAGTAATTCGGGAACCTTTGCCATTCTGTGTTAAATAATTGTTTATTTATGTTGAGAGAGGAGCCTGTCTTGCAGAGCCTCGATTTGGCAGGCGGTTTTTAAACAACCCCCAACAAAGCCAGAATCATAGCGAGTGCCAGAACCAGAAGCATGATTATATTAATATTGATTTTCTTCATCTGCGCATATAAGCAGCCCAGAGTCAGTGACAGAGGTACCAGTCCCTTGAAGATAGAATCCAGATACGTCTGAACCGTAATTGGATCGGCATTCTCTACGGGAATGGCAAGCGCACACTTAAAGGTAACTGTAGATGCCACCATCGCTCCGATCATAACAAGGCCCAAAATACTGGCGGCCTTTGTAAGGATCTGTATTGTTCCGCTCTTTTGCATATCCGATAAAAATGTTGTACCAAGGCTGAATCCCTTATAGGTTAAATAATACCGACAGATAAACGCTGGTACATTAAAGATCAGAAGGAAAGAAATCGGAGCCAGAATCGAACCACTGGCAGCAAAAGTTATTGCAATACTCGCGGCCAGAAGCCGCAGGACTCCCCAGAAAATCGAATCGCCGATTCCCGACATTGGTCCCATCAGGGAGGTCTTTACCGCGGAAATGGAACTGGTATCAAAGGTACTGTCCTCCGATGCTTTCTTCTCCATGGAGGCAACCAGCCCCATACAGAAGGTGGACACGTGTTGTGTCATGTTAAAATATGTAGTGTGGCGCATCAGTGCCTGGCGGTAGCCCTCCTGATCATCCTTATAGTAGCGCCGAAGAGCCGGCAGAATACTGTTAATAAATCCAACGGCATGCATTCTCACCTGTCCACCGCAGCGGCCTGACGATAAGAACATGGATCTCCAGAAAATGGAGTTCAGCATCTTTCTGTCTTCTTTTGACATTGTGTTCTGTTTCATGCGAAGAAATCCTCCTCTCTGTCAACTGGTGTTACGGCTGTTCTGGTTTCCTGAAGCTTATGAAGCTCCATATCCCGCAATGCAACCGAAATTACCAGAATAATTGCCAGTGCCGCAATGGCGACCTGCGGAAGTCCTAAATATACAACCATAATGAATCCCAGGAAGAAGTAGATTGCCAGCTGTTTGTTCCAAAGCATTTTCATAAGGATTGAAAGCCCCACTGCCGGGAGGAATTTTCCGGCGGTATTAAGTCCTGTCAGAACCACTGCCGGAATACTGTTAATCGTGGCTTCGATGGCTGCGCCGCCTGCCAGCAGACCCGCGAACATGCATAGAGCCACGATAAAGAACCGGATAAACCACATGGTAAAGTTCATGGTAATAAGACCCTTATCGTTGCCCTTTTCAGCGAGGCGGTCGATAATGGGCGCTGTGAAGTTATATAAAACATTGTTGATAATCATGAAAAGGAAGGCTGAAAAAACGCCTACCGGAACGGATAAAGCCAGCGCCGCGTCCGCGCTGATATTTTCCATAGTTGCCATAACTACTGCAAAGGTTGCCGCAGCTGCGGGCTCTGCCGAAATATTTCCCCCAATATTCACAGACCCCATGAAGATCGCCTCGACCGCGGCTCCCACAATGATTCCTGTCTTAATATCCCCTAAAAATAAACCCGTAATAAATCCGACCACGATCGGCCGCTCCGTCATGGACTGTGCAAACAGCCAGTTGCCTCCATAACAGATAAAATACGCTAATGCTGCTAAAAATGCACGTAAAACCATTTACTGTTTCCCCCTCTCTGATCAATGCCCCTTTAACAAGTCTTTTACCGGTTTTTTAGCATCACTTGGTATTACCTGCTGGTATGCAGGAATATCCATGGCAGCCAATTCTTTCAGCGCCTCCAGCTCTGCCTTATTCACAATGATTGTACTTGATAATACCAGTTTCTCCGATGACGGTGACGTATCAAACCTGCCGACGTTTGCCACATTTACCGACTGTATCATGCCCGGACAGGCCTTTACGATTTTCACTGCATCAGCAATACAGTTTGTTAATACGAAAATACTGCTCTCCGCCGCTCTCGGATCATGGAACAGTTTAACCGCATCATCCACGGTCTTGATTAAAAGCTTGATTCCTGTCGGAACCGCCATCTGCAGCGACACGTTCGTCACTTCATCTGTCACCGCCTTGTCATTCGCCACCACAATTCGGTTGGTTCCGAAAGCTTTGCTCCAGACCAGCGCGATCTGACCGTGAATCAGACGGTCATCAATCCTTAACGATGGTATCATTGTCTTACCTCCTCCTAAAAAAAGTCTTTTTCTGTTGTGAATACGTGATTTTTCTTCAGCTCTTCAAGCGATATGACCTCCGGCTGAGCCATCTCTATCATAGCCTTTATTTCTTCCAGTGTCTTCACATCGTCCTCCACCAGAAGGCCGACGAGAAGCGGCAGATTAATATTGGTAACAAGAACCGTCCGCTTATCGAAACCGTCTAAGACGGCCATCACCTTCTGATTTACGCTCCCGGCTTTGATATCTGTAAATATGTATGCCTCATCCCCCTCCTGCATCTCACCGAGAAACAACTCTAAATCACGCTCATAGTTCTCATCTGCCTCCCCAACATATGCATCGATAACTGTAATATCATCCGCTTTATTCAGAAACAGTTTCAGCGCCGATTTTAATCCACTGGCTATGCGGCCATGTGTTGCAATCAGTATATGTCTCACTCACACACCTCCTTTCTCCTCGTACGATTAAATCAAAGCGATGTAGCGCCGGATTTCCGAATCTGGTGTATGGACAAAATACTGACTTTTAAAATTCTTTCCGCTGACCGTATTTTCAAGGATATCTCTATCCACCTCCTTTAAGACCGTCATCATATCTTTTGACACCTGCCCCTTAACCATCTCGAAGCATTCCCGGAACTGTCTCTGAACCGCTCCCCGCTCAGGCGGATATCCGATTCCGTGGCGGCAGGAAAACAGTTCACGGAACACGTATTTCAGATTCAGATCCGCACACCATCCAAAATCTTTAGCAAACGGCATGGAAATGGCATTTCCACTGTTAATCTGTGTAAACAGAAAAGCGTCGGCAGATTCCTTCACATAGCCACAGTACACATTCGGATAGATATTGGAGGCCAGACAGGCGCCCTCCCCCGTTCCGCACCCTGTGATGACAAAGTCTGCCGTTTGGCTGTTCAGCAGAATCGCTGCCAATAATCCCGCTTCCACATAGCTGATCGCATAGTCCGGATCATCCTCACTCATACCATAATTAAATGCCTCGTGCCCAAGAGGTTCTACCGTTTCCTTCAGTGTCTCAAAGATCAGTCTGTTTTTCGATACCTGGCTGCTCTCATTAATTAAAGCAATTTTCATATTGCCGTCTCCTTTCGGTCAGTCGAATTCCGCTCCCGCCGTGCTCCCAAAGGTATAACGCATGCTGGAGCCAATCATACGCATATAACTCTTAATAAAATCTTTCATGGCATCTTCACAGCGCATACACAGATCCATATAACCATATTCCGGATTCTCTTTCAGAGCCCGGCCTGTCTCTGCTACCGCATGAGCCATGACATCTGTATTTACATTGATCTTGTTAATTCCGCAGGCAACCGCTTTTCTGATATTCTCTTCCCCTGCTCCGCTGCCTCCGTGCAGCACCAGGGGGATGTCAAGCGTATTGGCAAGCAGAGTAAGACGCTCAAAATCCAGCTTTGGAATCATCCCCTTCGGATAACTTCCATGGGCCGTACCTATGGCGACTGCCAGACAGTCGCAGTGGGTCCGCTTCACAAATTCCCTGGCCTGTTCCTGATTGGTATAATAATCACTGTTGGAATCATCACCCGCGTCCGCATTGCCCACATGGCCAAGCTCCGCTTCACAGGATTTACCGCATCCGTGGGCCAGTGCTGCAATCATCTGTGTACGCCTGACATTCTCCTCAAAATCGCAGGATGAGGCATCAATCATGACGCTGGAAAAACCAGACTGCAGGGCCGTCACAAAATCCTGATATGCGGCTCCATGATCCAGGTTAAAAGCCACCGGTACCGCCGCACGTTCCGCTATGGAACGCACCATGGGCGTGAGTACATAGCTGTGTCCGTGCTCTCTCATCTGTCTCGGAGAAATATTTAAGATAATCGGCGAACACTCCTCCTCAGCACTCTCCACACATGCCTTAACCTGCTCCATATTTACACAGTTTACCGCCATCACTGCATATTTATTTTCATGGGCATGGTTCAGCATTTCTTTCATTGAAACAAACATATTACAATCCTCCCTTTTCCTTGTTTCTTACCAGTTCGGCTGCGGCCGCGGCAATATCTTCGGCTGCCATGTGAAATGCATTCAAAAGTTCCTCCACATGGCCAATCTGTCCGAAACAGTCCTGCACTCCGATCCGTTTCATCGGTCTTGGCAGGTGCTCCGCCAGGCATTCCGCTGCAGCGCTGCCAAGTCCATTGTAAATACTCCCATTTTCCGCAGTCACCACACATCCGGTCTTTGCTGCGCTCTCTATAATAAGCCTGGTATCCAAAGGCTTTATTGTATGGATGTTGATTATCTCCGCCCGTATCTGCTGTTTTTCCAGAAGCTCCGCCGCCTTAAGCGCCTCCGCTACCATAATTCCGGACGACAGAATTGTAACATCACTTCCTTCTCTTAGTACAATTCCTTTTCCAAGTCTAAAGTCAGTCTCTTCCCCGGTAAAAATTCTGGTGGCATTGGGACGGAACAGCCGTATGTAAACAGGTGTTTCCAGATTAAGAATCTGCGGAAAAACAGCTCGCAGCTGCCGGCTGTCAACCGGTTCAAAGATTGTCATTTCCGGAATACTTCTCATGATTCCCACGTCATCCATGGCCATATGAGTGCCGCCGTTCAGCTCGGTGGTGATGCCCGGATCCGAACCGCACATTTTTACATTGCAGCCTGCGTAGGCCACGCTCTGGTTTATCTGATCACAGCAACGTCGGGAAGCAAATACTGCAAAGGTATGTGTAAACGGTATTTTCCCCATGAGTGACAGCCCTGCAGCTACGCAGATCATATTGGCCTCTGCGACTCCCACATCAAAGGTCCGGTCCGGGAATTCCTGCTGAAACTTGTCCGTAGAACCGCTTTTCATCAGATCTGCCTCCACGATTACGATGCGCGGATCTTTCCTGCCGTACTCCACAAGAAGGTCTGAGTAAACCTCCTTAAGCGGTCTTTCTTCTCTCTCATAGATCATAGACACACCTCCCGGCCTTCTATTTCTGCCAGCGCTTTCACATACATTTCTTCCGTTATATTCATACTGTGGCTCTCCAGTTTATTTTCAGCAAAATATGCGCCCTTTCCCTTTGCTGTATTTAAGATAATCATGGACGGCTTTCCCTTTGTTTTTCGGGCTGTCTCAATGGCGAAATCAATTGCTCCAATATCGTGACCATCAATACTCTGCACATGCCATCCGAATGACTCCCATTTCTTATCCAGAGGCTCCAAATCATTCACATCCCCGATATATCCGTCAATCTGCATCTTATTGTAGTCGGTAAATGCAATAAAATGATCCAGTCTTCTGCTTCCTGCAAGCATAGCCGTCTCCCAGATTAATCCTTCCTGGCTTTCCCCGTCGCCGATGATTGCATAGATAAAACAGTCCTTCTTATCCAGCTTCGCCCCCAGTGCCATCCCTGCTGCTGCCGCAAACCCTTGTCCCAGACTTCCCGTCGACATATCGATGCCTCTGGTCAGCTTCCTGTCACAGTGGCTTGGAAGCATGCTGCCGAAATGGTTCATGGTCTCAAGCTCGGAAGGATCAAGAAACCCCCGCAGTACCAGGGCCGCATAAACCACAGGTCCCGCATGGCCTTTGGAAAGTACGAACCGGTCCCGGTCGTCCCACAGCGGATCAGCCGGCCGCACATTCATATGTTTAAAATACAGGACACTCATCACCTCGCAGAGAGACAATGCGCCTCCAATATGGCCTTTTCCGACCTTCGCAATACTTGTAAGCGTCAGCTTACGAATCTCTTTAGCCTTTTGTGCCAGTTCTTTATTTTCTGCACAGTTCATAGAAACAACTCCTTTTCAGTAAATCGATTTCAGCAGGTCAAACACCGTCTCTTCTGTCATGAAGGCAGGAGTCAGCGAAAGCTGTGGATAATAATTCATTGCATCTTTCGCGATGCCTGAAAGTTCCTCTGCCTTCGCCCCGATTTCCCTCAAAGCGACCGGCATCTCCAATGATCTCATAAGATCACATACACCATCTGCCAAAGCTTCCACATCGATATATCCCAATGCCTCCGCCAGCGTCTGCATCTTCTTTCCCGCCTTCTCAACGCTGATCCGTATAAAAGCCGGCAGAGTAATGGCACATCCGGTTCCATGAGGAACGTGGTATCTTGCTGTCAGCGGATAGCTCAGCACATGTGCACCCGTAGTCCGTGTCTGCCCGAATGCAAGTCCCGCCAGAAGGCTGGCAGTACATAAATTCTCCCGTGCAGCTCCATCTTCCGGCAAGCGGTACGCTGTAAGCAGATTATCGAGAATCAGCTTCATCGCCTGTACAGCAAAGGAGTCACTGATCGGCTGGCTGTTTAAATTCCAATAGGCTTCTATAGCATGGCAGAATGCATCCATGCCCGTATTCGCCGTCACGCTGCGTGGCATAGTATAAGTATATTTCGGATGAATTACGGCAAGATCGGCATAAAATTCCGGACAGACCACCGGTCTCTTTTCTCCCGTCTCCGAATCGGTATAGACCCCCACATTAGTGACCTCGCTGCCCGTTCCCGCTGTAGTAGGAATCAGAATCAGACGAACGGTTCGTTTTCCGAAGCTTTTCCCCTTTCCTGCATAGTCTCCGATCACACCGCCGGATGACGCCAGACAGGCCGCCGCTTTGGCTGTATCCATACTGCTTCCGCCTCCGATTCCAATTACGGTTTTTGCTTCATGCTCCCGGATCATAGCCGCACATGCATTCACTGTATCTGTCGATGGATTCGGCTCAACCTTTGAAAAATAGGAAACGTCTGCATTTCCCAGTCTGTCCCCTGTCCGCCCGGCTACCCCCGATTCATAGAGAAATGGATCGGTCACTATGACTATGGATTCTCCTGCGATTTCTTCTCTGATATCCGGTTCCGCTTCTGTGAAAAGAATCCTGACGGGCATCCAGTATTGAAAACTTGAGTTCTGATTTTCCATTATTTTCCTTTCTTTCGTTTTTATTTCTTTTTTCTGTTTGTTAGTTTCTTTTCTTGACTTTATCTTAGCTGTTTTTTTACTTTTTGTCAATTTTCATTCATTTTATCGCTATATTTTTAGTTATTTTTACACGTTTGTAAATTATTTATGTATTTTTATTTGCTTTTTACATTTCGCTTTAATCGTTTTTTGTTATTTTTCCTGCATTTTCTTTTCTTTTTCAAATACATACCATCATTTTCACTAATATCTTTGGATATTAGTTTGCAATCGAAACTTTTATCTTACTTTTTTTTCGTTTTTCTCTTGTGTTTTTTACAAAAATCATGTATTCTAAAATTAAATAGAAGAAATAATAATATTAGAAAGTATACTTATTTCATTTCTTGTGTTTATATATGGGATATGAAAAGAAGTGAATTAATAATTGAAAGATTGAATTGAAAATACGAGATAACTTTAGTTGTTAATCGAAAAAGATCAGAGTAAGAAAGGAAAATAAATAACTTATGAACAGCCGAGAAAAATATATTCTGCAGGCTCTGCAGCAAACCGGGTCCATATCCCTGTCTGAACTGTCCAGTACATTGGGTGTTTCGCTGGTAACGATAAGAAAAGACGTAGCCAATCTGGAGGCAAAGGAACTTGTCTCCAGGCAGCATGGCAGCGTTTCGCTACCCTATCAATATGAAAACAATCAAATCCCCTTCAGTCTTCGTGAAGCGTTTAATGAACAGGACAAAAAACTGATTGCCAAGGCAGCCGCCACGCTGATTCATCCAGATGATGCCATAGCTCTTGATTCCGGGACCACTACGTATATGATCGCCAACGAAATCAAATCCTTACCACCGGTCAATATCGTTACCAATTCTATCCGGGCCGCCATGGCACTGGAGCAAAGCCACCATACTATATTTCTCGCAGGAGGCCAGGTGCTCAGCCGCAGTATGTGTACCGTCGGTCCGGAGGCGGAAAAGATATTTTATCAGATCAGACCTGATAAGGTGTTCATCGGCACCACCGGTATTTCAAGTGATTTAAACCTGACTGCTTCCTTAAATATTGAAGTAGGTGTAAAGCAGGCAATGATTCAGGTCGCAAGGCAGGTGATTCTTGTCACTTCCAGTCAGAGCTTTCACAGAAACCGGATGTTTATCTTTGGGAGTGCCTCACAGATACACTGTATTATCACAACGCATCCCGAGCCACCGGCGGAGATTCTGGAACAGATCGCAGAGCATAATATTCACCTTGTCTACGCGGATGATCCCGAATCCGTGAAGAGTCTGGAGTACTGGGATAAGAATATGGGAAGACGGAACGGCATATAAAACTTCTTAAATATACGCAAAGATCGAGGAAGCTCAGAGCGGCATCCTCGATTTTTGCATGTTACATATTTTGTTCCTATTATTCTGCCGCCTCCAGCATATTCTCAATAAAGATCCCATACCCTCTCGTACTATCCTGAATAAACACATGAGTCACCGCCCCAATCAGCTTCCCATCCTGGATAATTGGCGAGCCTGACACGAGTGAGTCAATATAGGGACAACATTTTTAATATTTTCTTAATCACTTTCTTGTTCATTTCTTGTTCACCATGTTCAAGAAACCGACGAATAATATCTTTGATTTCTATTTCTTGGCTGTTCAGGGATTGTCATCTTCAACAGCCCTTCCTCTATCATTTGGTTCATATAATGTCGTTTTAAATAAGACCGATTAGGAATACTAAACTTGTTCATGATTTCTTTTACTGTTTTCGGTTCTTTACAGAACTGTAAAATTTTGTTTGTAATATCTTGCTCATTTTCTTGTCCATGTTCTTGTTCGCTTTGTCCAAGAACTCCGTTTAGCAGTTGCAAATAAGAATTACATGCTTTACATAAAACCATAATACCACTTTTTGATATCTCATACTCCGGTAATGGACCACCATAGGATTCACATGCCTCCCGTATCTTATCAAAACCGCGCCCCCATGCCTCTATCAAGCCACTCTTAAAGAACACATTTGCCAATTTGGGGTTATATGGTTTTGATGAATGTTTCTGAAACAGCTTCTCAGTTGAATTAACTTCTTCTGGCATTTCACCATCATTCCAGATATACATTCGATCTTCATAAATGCTAATCTGTATTGGATTACAACTACTATAGTCCTTATGAACCACAGCATTCAACAAAATCTCCCTTGTGGCGTTACGATGGAACATGAATTGCTCTATCCGCTGAATATCCCGGTAGGTGATGAGAGCTTTCATATATTTTGTATAAATCAAGTCCAAAGTCTTATCCACCTGTTCAATCAGAGCGCCATGCACTTCATCTTGATATTGCAGATCAGAATCAGAATTTCCGAAAAAACCAATTTTGATATAGGAACCAGTCACCCATTTTTCAGGATCGTCATAAAAAGCAAGCATAGCTGCCCTGGTGAGATAATCGTCATCGTCAAAAAGATGCAGATTTTCTAGCAACACTTTGTCTGTGACTTTAGTTTCTTCTTCCGTCAGCCTACCTCTCTCAATTGCCTTTTTCTTGAAAAGTTTGATAGCGGTTTGGCTCAAATCCTCAATTTTAAGTTTCGGTATCGGCATACCATCCCATGTTCTTCCCTGAGCCTTCAGGATAGCCCTATCCAACTCTTTCCCCGTAATAGTACGCATTGTACTCCCTGAACGGTAAAAATACTTTCCATGATAACTGATAAGAGAAGGGTATTTATCTACAATTATTTCTAAATACTCTAAATCACCCTCAAAACGAAGATTTATATCTACAACGATCCCCATTGTATCCGTTACTTGACTCGGTATCTTCTCCAACAACTTTTTCGAATCCTTAATACCTTTTACATGTCCAAGATCATCCATACCAATATACAAAATACCGCCATTAGCATTAGCATAACCACAAATCCATTCCAAATATTCGTTATGCCATGATTCTTTCCACTCGATTGTCTGATGCTCCGGCATTATATCCCTCCCTTATATTGTCTAACAACCCTCGATGATTTTCTGTATCGCATATGGTTTTGCATATTTAATAAGTGAATCACTGATAAATATTGTGTCCTTGCTATAAGGTTCAACCCACATAGCAGGATAAACCACAATTTGCTTTTGTTTCCCCTGTCTGCAGACAGTAATTGAATCCGACATAATATTTATTTTACACCCGGACATATCAAGTATATGTGTTAGAGTATCCACATACACTACCTGCTTTTCGTTCGAAATAGCCTGTGCTAAAATCCCCTTTCTACCCCAGTCCAAAAGTTCTAAAGCAGCAAAACGATCCAGTAATCCATGAACATGATGATTCCGATAATGCTTTAAACAATTATGACACGCATTCTCGCAGTCACAATTTCTCAGAAGTTCTTCTACTTTATCAAGCAACAACTCTATTTCATCAGCTACGCTCACTGCATATCCGGCGCCGCTGGAAAGACTGTCATATAAATAGATATCAACAAAGGTCCCCTTATAATTTCCCCTCAGACGATAACCCGTTACTAACTCTGTAAACTCAACATCCAATTCCTTACTGGCCGCTAGTCGGAAAGCCTCTGCTAGAGACTGAGCCGCACGGATTAGCCAGGGATTATCATTTCTTTGAGTATCGATTCGCTCATTATCTAAAGCGATCTCCAACACAAGCATATCCGTGACAAAATTATAACCCAAGTTGACATTGATTGCATTTAAATGTCTGCATCTGCTTTGTGCAAACTTTGACCTGTATGGCCGCTGAATTCCGTCGAGAACATGGATATCGTCTCCCGGCATTGTAGCGCCACAATCTTTACACACCATAAAGCCGCAATTATCAACGCCTTTATTCAACATAATGATCCGCTGATTTGTTCTGGAAGCGATTCTTATGTGTTGGCAGGACGAAATTGGCGTCATTTCGTCCGAATCCGGCAATGTAGAATACAGCGGTTGTTGAACAGCAGAATATTCTTCTGTCAACTGTGATTCTGGAATCGCTTCTGCATTCTTTGGTGCAAACCCCCAAGGCCGAAGCATCTGCCTGTTTCTTTCAAGTACACTGTTTCCGCAAAATGGGCACACCTTTGTTTTTTCTTCTTCCAGACCAAACCATCCACATTCAGCACAGGAAAGAACAGGCTTTAAGTAATTAGGATCTTCTACATAAGCACGAGCCGGTGTCAATGCCTGTCCCCGACGCCGTTCACTTCCAGGATAAAAAATACCGCCTATCTGATAAGTCTGTTTATCAACTACAATAGCCCGTCCCGGAGCATACTCTCCTATTGCAATATCCAATCCGCGGTCAACTTCATAGATTAACTTTCCATTCGTATCGGTAATATAGGTACTTACCACATTCTTTGGGAAAGAATACGTAGGTACAATGCCCTCTTCATATAAGGCATCTAGTAAACTTTTCACAACACTTGTGTTTACATTTTCTTCAACATCAAATAATTCCGGATGAGCATCTCGTTTCTCCTTCAATAATTCAAGCTCTTTTTGTAGTTCTGTCCGAAATATATCATAATCAACTACTGCATTAGCCGGCATAAGTATATCTTCATCCCGAATCTCATACTCATCAGCAAAGGTGTAAAACTCCATCAAATAATCATCGACAAAACTCGCCGCAGAAATCTGATCCAAACTAGAACACTTCTCCGCAAGAAATTCCTGTAAAATTACCATATTTAAATGTCTCTGAAGCAATTTTTTACTTTCGATATCAATCCATGGCTTTCTGGGATCGCCTCTGAACATGGGAACCGGATTGTTAAAATACAGCGTATCGTGGGGACCGTCCTCGCAAAATGTTACTATTGTAGATAAACTAGAACCACGTCTGCCCGCACGTCCAGCACGCTGTTGGTAATTTTCTCTCATGGGAGGAATATTTCTCAGCCCCACCGCAACAAGGGAACCTATATCAATCCCTACCTCCATAGTAGTAGTACTGCTTAAAATATCAACCGGAACTTCACCCTCCTGGACCAAATCCTGAAAGCGGAGTTCATACCTCTCAGTTTTACTCCACATATCATCCCGCTGATCTTTGTGGGACAGCTGGGCGGTATGTTCTTCGGTATCAATCACATGAATTTTTCCACCATTTAAGGCATCTTCGATGGGTCTACGCCAAAATCCCAAGGCCTCGTACTCTGCCTCTGACATTTCATGCACAGTTGTAGCGCCACAACTCGGACACTTGTCGCGCAGCAAATACGGAGTTATTTCCGAACATCGTTCACACCTGTACCAAATGTGCCGTGCATCAAATCTCGGTCTAATGCGAGAAAGATCTACATAAAACTTACCATTATCCGGTTGTGCCGAATCTAAAAAAGACTCCTTTAATGCTCTGCGCCAAGCCTCAATCACACCGGATTGATCTTTCCACCTCATAATATTTTTAATATTTTCCGAAAATTTCCAATCCTTCTCAAGACCATATCCACTATATTTTGTTCTGACATTATATCTTACTGTATCCGAAATTGTATGACCTAAAGCCGTAGCCGTATCACAAATAGAAATCATCCACGCATTAAACACTTCCAGAAACGCATCATCCGATATCTTGATTCCCTCTTCCTCCAACATATCCACTGCATCAAAAAGAGCCTGCTCCGTTGGTTCTAACCAACTGATTGCACAGTCATAAAGCGTATTATAACCGCCCGAAAACAAACGCAACAAATAAGCATGCATTTGTATAGGTGCATTAGCAATCGTAAATCTCGGCATATAGTCCTTTTTTCTTTTGAGGCAACGTGTATAATTATTATATGCAGAAGTGCAGTCATCTACAAACTTTTCTCTTTCTGGTCCGTAAAAAATCTGAACGTGATGTTGGTAGGCTGCAAGGCAAAAATAATCATACAATACATTCATGGATTGTTCTTCTTTTGATTTTTCCATACTCTCAATCGCCAGCACAAATAATTGTCGAACGGCTGTAAGATCAGATGCTTCTGACATATCACGCGCAAGTTTAGCTGCTCGCTGGCGGCTGTCAGAAAATAGCAACACTTTTCTTCCTTCATTTGGCAAATGGTCTGGATCCCGATCCTTGCCAGGGACTGCCGGCTGAACCTGAAACTGTGTATTAATCAAATTAAAAAAAGATTGGTTACCTCTAGTGCTAAATGAGGTTAACTGGGTTTGGGATAATCCATGTCTGCAGTGAGGGCAGGTAGGGAATGTTACAATAAGCGGCCGGCCCTTGACTGAATAATCGCAGCAATATAATTTTCTGATTCCGGGTTTATCAGCCAAAGAATCATCTCTAAAGTTTAAAAAACCGCTGCTTACATCAAGATAACATGGTTTGATTGGATTTTTACCTTGCTTTAAAGGAAGTGCATAATCCTTTGTCGGAATGAACAGGTGAACCTCCCGCATATGGCGGTCTACCAATTGTCCCGGATAATGCCATAAATAAGCATTCTCACGAAAATTAGACTCCTCTTTTAAAATATACCCTTTATAAAAAAGCGCTCCGCAGCGTCTGTCGTTATAAAGTTCATACACAACACTGCCACAGTGAGGACAGATAAGCCGATCCTCTGACAGAAAAACCTCTCCCAGAGTCAGCGTACCATCCGAATGGGAGTGCCCACAATCTTCATTCGTACAGGCATAAACGCCTCTAATCCCCCGGAACAGCATATGCATACGTGCAGGAAACAGTACAGCGCCTTTAGAACTCTTAGCCATAGGAGCAATCGCTAAAAGAATACTTATCGCATTGAGTGCACTTTCTTCGTTTAAATTCGGAAAAATTGCTGTAGCCAATTCCCATAAAGATAGAGCATTTCCACGACATCTGTTTATCAACTCATAAAAAGGCCTATACTCAATCAAATGCTCATACATCCATACGTATACTGATTCCAAATCAAAAAATGGAGCCGCTGCTCCCTCAATCTTATCCCAAAATTGATTTAGCGCCGTCAGACGTGCATCATCTTTTCCATCAAAATCCGCTGCTTCTATTTCTTCAAACTTAGAGATAGCAATATCATATCTACATTTACCCTGTATTTCTTCCCTTTCACCTGTAAGATAGCAAAATTCAGTCTTATTATTAGCCGAGGTCAGCCTATTTGCAAACTGAATTACTGCCTTTCGGTCATCGGCATTTCTATCCGGCATACTAGCCGTAGTCAGTATAAATTGTACCCGGTCGCGTTTGATTCCCAGTTTATGAAACAAACGTCTTATGAGCAGAGCCACCTCCCCTCCCGCCGAACCTCTGTACATATGAGCCTCATCAATTACAAACAACAGCTTATTAGACTTATCCGCATTCAGCCAGTCTTTTGTATCAGACCAGATTTTTCCTTCTCTTGGCCTGAGAAGCATGTATTCCAGCATGGAATAGTTTGTTATTAAGATATCCGGGCAAAATTGCTGCATTTCAAACCTTGTAATAAGCTCGGCATCTTCATCACTTGGAGTATGGCGACTATTATAGAGTCCTTTAAGGAATGCCCCCATGTCAGCTTTGGCAGGTACTTTTCCCTCCTTTATCAGCTTATTAAAATAATCCTTTTCAGTCTCATTCTGTGGAAATGACATTCTGGCCAGGGTTTTCTCCAACAGATGATCCTGAGTTTTATCCGGCCCGTCTCCCGGATAAGGCGTTCGTCCGGTATACATGCCAAACTGTGGCCTGCGTACATCCAAACCACAAATATCCCGAAAAATAGTTAGAAACTTATTTTCCTGATCGCCAATGAGACGCCTAAGTCTGCTAATTTGGTCCGAGACGAGAGCGTTCATCGGATACATAATAATCGTCCTTACGCCCCGCATATGCCAGGAATCTTTTTTATTACGGGCTTCTGATGCCAATTTTGACATTAACGGCCACATAAAGCATTCTGTTTTACCAGAACCAGTACCCGTTGCAATAAAAAGATCTTTGCCTGCAGTTGCTGCTTCAAGCACTCTAATTTGATGAACAAAAGGAGATGGGTATACACCAAGTCCAGCCTCTGCTAATCTGTTAAAATAATCCCTTAACCACTCAGGCAAATCGGTGTGCTGTATACCATCATTTACGCTTTTGTATGCAGGCGATGATTCTATAAAGGGCTTCTGATACAAAAGTCCTTCTCGATCCAATTGGTCACTAATTGCTGAGAGCAAGAGTGGCGATTTACCAAAATACTGGGATTTAATATAATTTTCCAATTCTTTACGCAACTGTTTATGGACAGAGTCCGCCCCGTTTGACATTTTTTATTCCTCTACGAATGTATATCCAATAGGTTCCAAAATACTTTTAATTGCAAAAAAAACTTGATAATCAAAAATTCTGCTAAAATCGTCCGGCAAATCCGCGCATGACTCAGGCCAACTGTAAAGCTTAATCAGATTAAGTTCAGCTGGCGGTAGTAGATAGTGAATCCGCAATTGAACAATTTTGCCGTCTACGTGGTATGTGGATGCCGGCAGCCTTTCTACAGAAGCCAGGCATCCGTTAGACAGAGTTCTATAATAATTGGCGCTTACCATCCATTGAGGTAATTGGCTCCCTAAAATCCGTTCTGCCTCTATCTTATACAAAAAGTAGGTTTTGTTTCCAGGCAAACCAATTCGCGCCAAAGACACCATTCCTGAAATATCGGGCTTCTCAATCCAATAGTTATATGTAAATGGAGGTTTTGTACGAAGAAACTCTATTTCATTCTCCACCTCAAGTGGATACCACTTAGCATGGTAAACCAAATATTCCCATTGCTCCGCAAGAGTAGTTTGTGGTAGTTGGAACATATCTGCTGGTTGAATTACTGCTGGTTCATCTTCTGAGAAAGAGTAGTTTCCAATACCGCTTATATATGGTTTACGGTCTAAAGGTATACCGCGCAAAAAATAGATTCCAGCCTTTTCAGATACTGCTTTAATTGCTGGGGTAATTCTATATGAAGTATGGTACATCTGACCAGTACATAAGAATATGTTATAAATTTCATTACTCAATTCACTGATGTCATCAGGATAAAATAGACGGAGTTCCGGATACATCTCCAAATAGCTTTCCAGTATGGATTCAATTCTATTTTTAAAATGCACAACAGAAACGGGTTGTAAATCTTCCCGTATATCCCATAATGAGGCATACCCCATCCGGCCAAGCAAGCTGTAAATGATCCGGGATTTCCAATCGACCTCTGTCTCTGTCTTTCCCTGGAAAACATGAAACTCGTCAGCAATCCTGCCCAGTAAACGATTATATTGATTCATCTAATTCTCCAAAATATGTATTTATAAGAGATATCACATCGGAAGAAACTATTATCTCTTTTTGCGGATGTCCAAGTAATTCTTCTTTAAGAATACTTGTTTTTTCACAGGCATATGCATATGGAATAAGAGCAAAAATGCAGTCATAATCAGCATTATCAACCTGCTCTATCTCATGCATATCAGTCAGAACCTGCTGAAGCAATCTTTTTGCAAAAGGACCTGCCTTTATGGCTTTCAATAATTTATCATGCCAAGGTTTAATCTTCATTGGAGTATAATGTGTAAAATCTTTTGACATATATCCACCAACAAAATTCCTGCCCGGGATCTTATCCACAAAAAATTCGGTTAACAATGGAACCATATAATTTAAAATTCCATTAGGTTCAATTAACAAGTCTTCCGCATACAGACTAACTGCTATGTAAAACCGGCTTTTGTCAGATAATATTCTTGGCAAATATCGATTCCACAAATGACAGAATGCGTTTTCTATTGTAATAACCTGATCTTCACAAGACAAGGACTGCTCTATAGCCGGAATCGGGCAATCATCATCAAGTCTCAATGTTCCTGCCAAACGGCCAAATAATGCCGCGGAAAAAGCGTCTGCTATTTCTCTTGCTCCAGGTCCTGCTAATAATAATGGTATATTGTTAACATAAGCGGCATAGATATATGCTGCTAAACCTGCAGCAAACCTCTCAGAAACCCCTGCCTCTGCAAGTTCATACATAATCGTGTTCTGCTGTTCAAGCCAGGTATTATCTGGCTCAATTTCTTCTGTTGGCAAGATCTTTCCCTCTGTAAAAATATCTGAGGAAACATTTGTTTGTGAGATAGCAACAGTGCCTACTGCAAGAGGTTGATAAAACGCCATATCAGTAATAAAATCGGCGACATTTTTTCTTGCCTGTTCAATTCGTTCAGCTACCTTCATTTCCACATCTACAGCAAGTTGTTTTTGCTGCTCTATTGCAGATAGCGAATCCTCCAATTCTACCTTTTTTTCTGTATACTCTTTAGTTATTTGTCCAAGGACTTCTTTCTGATCGGTAACCTTTCCTTGTACAAGTTCAAGTTCAGCATTAGCCTGTACAATTTGAGTTGCATTTTCTTGCTTCCACTCATCTGCTATAGCAGCTTTACATATTTCCGCAAATTCCGAGTGATTCTGAATGATGCTGGATATTATCTCACTTTCCAAATCTGTTACATCTAGATAGCTATCTGCACGCCGAATAAACATTTTTACATATTCTTCTGATTCCTTCATACTGCAATCGCACGCCTCTGAAATTTCAGAATACAGTTCATTAGTAGGGAGTTCCCTTAAAAAACTTCTAAATTGTTGATATTCGTTTTTCACCAACCCTCTTTGTTTTGAAGCCGTCCATGTTACCCGCTGCATTAGGATGTTCTTAACTATTTCTAATGGATCTTTAATCCGGACAATTTTTCTCGGCATTCCAATATTAATAATACGATGAATATATGTTTCATTTACGGGAAAAATATCTGCTTCCGTAAACACAAACATAGGCAAAGAAAAAACATTAGCTTTTAACTTGGTATTATTTTCTAATAAGTCCAGATCTTTTGAAGTACAGAATAATCCTTCATAAGTTCCGTTATCATTCCAGTATGCATATATCACCTTACCCGTTGCTATTTTTCCAATAATTCCATCTTTCATCTGGTTTATCACTTCATCTAACGTTGTACAGTCTCGAAGAATAATCACCTCTATTGGTGTATATTTATCATTATAAGCAGACTCAATAAAATCCTTTTCCGGATTACTGATGTTAGGTGTAACTGTCCAATCCCATATACCAATAAATCCTTCTTCTGCGGGGGTGTACTTCGTATATAGCTTATTATGTTCAGGTGCATCAGGCAGATAATGACCCAAAATCACTCCATTTTCAATGTCAGAAAGTCGAACTAATCTTGGACGTCCATCATAACCCGGAACTACTTTGCATAACGATGTATATTGATATGCCTCATCTCTAACCATTTCTCCTCTAGAAACAGAGCTTTTTTCAAGTTTGCGCAATTCTGCAAGCTCTGCTTCTAAAACAGCCACCTCATCCTTAATACTTGTAAGATCTTTCCGTGCAACGTCCAGTGCCTTCTCCGTCTCTTCCGCTTTCATGGTCAGCATCTCTATTTTCTGTACATATTTGCTTTCAGAATCTTCCCATATTTTCCTGGCTGTCGCGAATTGTTCCTGCAATATGATATAAGCCTCATCTCCTGATGGTTCTTCAACATTGGAGGCAGCAACTTCCCGATTAGTCTGTATTAATCGCACCGCACTGACAGCCAACTGAATATGCTCCTCCGAGTAAGACTCCCCTGATACTTTAAAATAGAGTTTCAAATTGCCTCTAAATTGAGTTTCGGGTAATGTCAGCAAAAAAGCAGCAGCAGGTTCCAGCCCCTCTCTAATCAGCTTGGCTTTATAAGCATCGGTTTCATCAAGCCACCTTTTTATATATTCATTTATAAAAGAGCGGATAAACGGTTTACTTTTAAATCGGACAATTAATTTAATTGCTTCACCATCAGAAATTCCATTTGGACGATAGCCCGGACGGATTTTATTAAATTCTTTTGAATTTCTCTGGAAAAATAATTTAATTGTCTTTCCTGTAATAATGGTGCAAACATAAGTAAGTTCCTCGTCCGAAATTTTTTCAATAAAATCCATCTCTTAGTCTCCTTATTGCTTAAGTTTTGCGTCAATTAAAAATCTTCTTAGATATCGAAGTGCTTCTTCCGGTATATAGCCTATCTTAATTCTTTTATATACCCACCGTTTAAGCTTTGGATAATTCTTCAATTGATTGACCGAAAAACAGATTGAACGAGTTACCGGAATCACTTTTCCTCCCAATGCATCTAATGTTTTCAGGATGGTAGTTTCATCTGGCATCAAGCTATACTGCTTATGTTCATAATATACTGACCAAACCAAATCAAGCCCCTGAAAGACTTTAATTTCAACTCCAACTTGAATATTATCAAGTTCTAAACTGTATCCCCCCTTAAGATGCCGCTTATCAAAAATAATGCCATTTTTCAAAACGATTACAATACCATCGAACGGGGAACTAATATTTAATAAGCCTCCTTCCGGCAATAAATATTGGAAACCTGTACCTATTCTATTGTCTTTTTTATCTGTTACTTCTATAACTGGTATGGATGCCGTTTCATCCATCTTTTCTTTCCACAGATAAGTATACTGTAAAGCCTTTGAGCGCCCTACCGAAACTAACTGCTGGCGGCTTTTACATGAGAGACTGATTACCTGACTTTTTTCATTAGGACACCAAAAACTAACTTGATGAGTTTCAGGATATATTTTTGTTGTTATATCACTTTTTCCCCGTATATGCATAAATAGCTGATTTGCTCTGTAGCGAATTGCATACGGCTTTTCCACGTATATTGGCCAAACCGGTTGTAAAAAAACTGGGGTTTCTGTTAGCCTGCAACGAAAATTCCAAAAAAACCGCGCTGCGTCTTTTTTGAAAGCCGTTGCTTGAACCTCATATATATACCATGTACCATAAAACATTTTTTCTCACACAGTCTTCTCGCTTCTATACTTGGATAGTTCCGGTTTAAATGTTTAGAACAGAGTAAATAGTAAACCTTACCAACTTGTACCTCTGCACCATCAACCATTTTTTTTGCTGTTTTCTGATCAAAAATACTGCCGAAGCCATCAACTCCATTAACAAAACGCGGCCAGAATGTCCTAAGCTCATCACTTGAAGTTAATTCATATTTGTAAGCCGGCGAAGCACCGACAGATACATATGTAATTGATTCTGAGTTCAGACGCTCAAAGGAGTAAATGTAAGGTTTTTCGCTAACGCCTAAAGGTTGGATAATGACCTGTTGCTGTTTTTGCATCTTCAATATAGATGCCGGAATATATAATAACCCGAGTTCCAATTCAAAATCACTACTTGTAATATTGGAAAGACGTATGGGGAGCTCATGCTCCCCAGCGATATCCCCTCCCCTTGTTGATAACCCAGTAGTTCGTTCCGGACAATCTTTGCAGGTATCATATGCGCTATGTTTGAAATAACGAACATTTTTTCTGCCATCTGTAAGAATTACATATTGTCCACATAATTCACATACAAATAATCCGCTATGTGCGGAGACCGTACCTTCAGGATATAATTTTCCAGCTTCTGACGCTGTTATTTTTCTCCATTCATGTTCTGCCTCTGACCACATACTGACATGTGTCAATGAAGCCATCCTGTCTCCTCCTCAGAATTTTTTCTTGAGTAAAATAAATTAATACAAATCAATTTTCAAAACATTAATCATATTATACCTTAAATTGTCAATAAATACCATGTTTTCTTAAACAAGTCATCTAAAAATAGAAGAGTAATTTACCATCTCCCACTACTCCGACCAGCCAGCAGCCCAAGGGCTTTCGCCGCATAGGGCATAGCAAAAAGGAAGGCTTATGTGGGCAAGCTCCCAACACCTTCCTTTTCACTATGCCCTGCCCGGACTCAATGCTCCAGCATATTCTCAATAAAGATCCCATACCCTCTCGTACTATCCTGAATAAACACATGAGTCACCGCCCCAATCAGCTTCCCATCCTGGATAATCGGCGAGCCTGACATTCCCTGCACAATTCCCCCGGTAATCGCCAGCAGCTCCGGATCAGTCACCTTGATTACCATTCCCTTGTTCTTATGGGCTGTCGTATAATCCACCTTCTGAATCTCGATCTCATAGTCTTTTACAACTCCTGAAACATCGCTTCGGATATACGCGGTTCCCTTTTTGACGTCCTGGCGGTATCCGATTGGTATCGCGTCTGCTTTTGCGGTCTGCTTAAACCGTTCATTGACCGTACCAAATATTCCCTCTTCGGTATTGGAATGAATCGTTCCCAACACCGATCCCGGACCATAGTAGATCACTCCGCTCATGACTCCCGGCTTACCGAAAGTTCCCTTTTCGATTCCTAAAATGGAAGTTTCATATAGTGCGCCGTCCTCAATCTGGACGACTCCGCCTGTGTCACTGTCGCTGATCCCATGTCCCAGCGCCCCAAAATTACCATTCATATCAATATAAGTCATGGTTCCAATTCCCTGAGTATCGTCACGGACCCAGACGCCCAGCTTTGGATTTCCATCCTCTCCCTCCACCGGAGTCATCTTCACCTCGATCTCCTGATCTCCGCGTCGGACTGCCAAAACCGCCTCGCTGGTACCATTTTTGTTTAATTCTGTAACCAGCGCTTCCTTATCCTTTAAAGGTGTTCCATTAAATGCCTCAATATAGTCCCCCGACTGAAGCACTCCAAAGGCCGGTTCTACAATCATACCGTCTTTCTTCGTGATATCCCCCGTTCCAATTACCATAATCCCATCAGATTTTAAGTAAATTCCCACTGGAGTTCCGCATGGAATGGCGTATTTCGTATCCACCACATCCACCTGGATATCCTTTAGCTGGAGCCAGCCAAACAGCTTTAAGCCAATCTTGTAGCTTCCCTGATTTTCTGAATATACAGAAAACGGCTGGTTCACGGAAAGGTTAATCTGACCCGTCGGAATATTGGAACCATTACTTAAAACCACTTCCTCACTGTCTGAAGACAGCGTCACTCCAAAAGGCATGGAGAAATGAAACTGTTCTTCTTCTTCGGCTACGACATTCAGCTTGTCCGGTATCACCCACTTCATATAGAAATAAGAGAAGCCGATGCAAAACACCAGGCTCACCCAAAACGCAGCCACCACATATCTGTGGAATTTTTTTCCCGTCATCTCACATACCTCCTTATAAAAAATGAAAGGAGACAATTTTTTGCTCCTTTCATAGTATGTGAGAAATCGGTGAAAACACTCTGTCATATTTTAGTTGTAACTAATTTCTTTTAAAACCAGAATTGATTTTACGTAAAATCGTTCTTGTCAGAATTTGCATACATTTTTCTCTGTTTGAACATAATTGTTAATGGATATCCTCTCATCCACTTTTTCTGTTTATAGCGTACCACGCTGGCTAGGGCGGTCAGGCTCCATGTAAATCCAGTCGTCAGCCAGACTCCCCACATGCCGATCCCGGTAATCCTCGTCAGCACCATGGAAAAGAAAAAGCGGCAAAATACCTCAACAATTCCATTCATCATGGAATAGGCCGCGTCTCCAGCTCCATTAGACAGACCCCGGATTAAGTAGATCACACCCAGCGGAAAGTAAAAAAAGCTTGTAATTTTCAGCGCATTTACAGCGATACCGAGAATTTCAGTATCATTGCCAAACAGCCGTAAAATCAAATGACCGCCAAAACGCATGAGAATAAGCATGACCACGCTGAAACAGGCGGAAAAAATAAGTCCGGTCCTTAGCCCCTGTCTTACCCGCTTGATCCGGCCCGCTCCCATATTCTGTCCCGTAAACGTCGAAACGCCGGAGGCCATAGAGCTGTATGGCTGGCCGATCAGCTGTTCCAGCCTGGTCGTCATGGTATATGCGGTAGCCACACTGGGACCAAATCCATTAGCAACGCCCTGAAGGCAGGAGGTTGAGACGGCTATAAGGGCATTTTGAAAGGTGACCGGAACACCGAGGCGGATACACTGGCTAAGAATGTCGCGGTCCAGAATCATATCTTTTCTTTTTACTTTAAAGTAAGGATTCACCCGAAAAGCAAAAATCATACATCCGGCCGCACTGGTTCCCTGAGCAATTACGGTTGCTATCGCCACACCATAGACTGCCATATTAAAATAGAGAACAAACAGCAAATCAAGCCCAATGTTTAATAGACTGGCCAGCACGAGAAAAATCAGCGGTGTTTTCGAGTCGCCCAATGCCCGCAGCATGGCTGCGACTCCATTGTAGGCTGCCACTGCTGCCATTCCGCAGGATACGGTTCTTAAATATGTAACGGAATCCCCAATGTATTCCGTTGGCGTCCGGAGAAGCCTGAGTGCCGGTTCTGCCAGCAGATATCCCATTCCTCCCATTAACACAGACACGACTGTCAATAGAAAAAATCCGTTTATAATCGTTTTTTTTACTTTAACTTCCGACTGGGCTCCGAAATACTGGGCCATGATCACGCCAATTCCAAGAGCCATCCCGGAACACAGGGAAAAGAAGAGGAAATTTAAAGAATTACAGGCTCCCACAGCGCCTAATGCCCGGGCGCCGACGTAATTACCGACAATAACAGAATCCGCCATATTATAAAATTGCTGTACAATGTTTCCAACAAGCATGGGAGCCGAGAAGGCCAGAAGCTGTCCCGGGATATTGCCGGAAGTCATATCGTGTACATACTCAGACGCCACATTTATCACCTCCTTCCGAAAATCATTCACTCAGTTCAGCGTAATTACAATTTCTTCCTGCCGTCTCACATCTTCCTGCTTTCCGCCTTCTTCCTGCTTTCTTATTTCAAACTTTTTAACCACTCCGTCAATCATTGCTTCGTAGCGCCCGTTAAATCCGTATACTTCCACACGTCCTAATTCATCGGTGCTCTTTACTTCGCTGGTGTTCCATTCCTCTCTTATTAAATGTCTCAAAGCCTCATAGGCCGGTTTTTCTGAATTATCAGTTCTCACCAGACCGGCCGGAGCTCCCAGCCACGCGCCGTCCTGAAACGCCCACGTGGTAATGGCTTCCACATGGGGATCTGCAAACAGAATCCGGTAAAATTCTTCTACATTTTCAGCCTGTCTTGCTTCTCCCTCTTCCGTAGTAGGCCACTCTTTGATCTGGTAATCATTTAAATCTGTGATGTCAGGCGGCATCAGATGACCGGAAATAAACGTGTTTTCTGTAAAATGAACAGGAAGTCCAAAACGTGAAAATCGCGCCAGCACCTCAAGAAGCTTTTCTTTTCCCCAGTATCCCTGATGCTGATGCGACTGAATCCCGATCGCATCAATAGAAACGCCCGCTTCCAGGCACGCTTCTATTAATTCTTCGTATTTGGGACTGGTATTAAAATCATTTAAAAGAAGCACAGCGCCCGGATTACTGCGCCTCGCCTCTCCAAATACATCCGAGACCAGCTGTACCCGTCCCAGTTCCTTGCAGATGCGGGTGATTCCGTTGTCATATTTGTCAAATACCGGCATGATCACGACCTCATTGATCACATCCCACATGTCAATCAGTCCCTTGAATTCCGTGACCTCCCTCCGGATCCTTGCCAGCTGCTTCTCCAAAATATCCCGATTAGTAAGCTCTAAAAGCCACGGTGCCGTCTGGGTATGCCAGCATAGCGGATGTCCCTTCAGTATAACACCTCTCTCTTTCAGCCAGAGGGCTGCCCTTCTTACAGCTTCCGTATTCGTATTGCCTTCTGATGCTTCAAACTGCCCCCAATAAAACGGCAGCGTCGCATAGTTAAAAAGCTTCAGCCATTTTTCCATACGTTCTTCATAAAATGCCCGCTTTTCCGGTCCAGAATCACTGTCTGTGATGTTCAGCGTCTCAAATGCGCCGCATCCAAATAGAAAAGAGTGACCCGTCTGCCGGATCTCCACCTCCCTTTTACTGACCGGACTTCCATCCGGCCTTTGAACCGCTATCACAACACTGCTTTTCCGGTGTTTCAAACAATCCGCCTTCTCCATTTTGAATCCTCCCATTGCTTATATTTTTATCCTCTCCATATTATTTTCTCATTCCATATCGTTTTCTCATTCCATATCGTTTCCCCATTCCTTTACCGCTTCCCATACCCTTTCAGCGCAACGCCAATTCCTGTCCTCGTTTCCCAACTATCCTATCCCCACAATCCCCGCAGCGGCCACTACAAATGGAATCGTTACGATGCAAAGCAAAGTGGTAACCGTAAATATCTGGGATGCATATGCTCCGTCTTTTCCATATGTGAGTGCAAACATGGTACAACAGGCGCCTACGGGACAGGAGGCTGCAATTAACGTTGTCAAAAGTAAAACCGGGGAAAACGGAAGAAACTGAAACAGCAGAATAAGACAGAATGGAATGATCATCAGTCTGATCATGGAAATGTAATAGATTCTCACATTTCCTACACAGGAGCGCAGACTGGTCTGTCCCAGCGCAGCCCCCGCAACCAGCATGGCCAGGGGAGTATTCATACTCCCGATGCTACTTAACGCTTCGACCACCGTATCCGGAAGAAGTATCTGAAACGCAAAACAGAACAACCCCAGCAGCACTCCGATGATAGCAGGAGAACAGAGATTCTTTATGGTTGTACGTCTGTCCGCTTTTCCCGTCATGAGTATCACGCCGTGAGACCACAGAAACAGATAAAAGATCGTGAGATAGCCGGTCAGATAGAAGACTCCTTCTCTTCCAAACAGACTGTTAATCAGGGGGATTCCGATAAACCCGCAGTTGGAATAGACAGCACACAGCCTTTCGATCTGATAATTTTTATTTTCTTTTTTTCGGGTCAAAAGACCTGACTTGCCGCCCGCAGGGATTAGCAGACTGCAGACTGCGATTTGTAGGGCAAAACAGAGCAGCCCAAGAAGAAACGCCAGAATCAGATTCCGGATCAGCCTGCTGTCATATTCCATCTGGTAAGACACGAATATGACAACAGGATTGACCAGAAGCAGTAGCAGATTGGACAGTTTCCGGTTGCCCTCTTCATCAATCAGCTTCCAACGGCAGCACAGGATTCCGGCAGCTAAAATGAGAAACATAACGGTTATTTTCTGAAAGACGATTCCAGTCATGTACTCTTACCCTTTCCCAAATAGCCGGATCAGAATTTACATACATTCTCCGGTTTTCCCTGAAGATACGCGTAAACATTATCAAATTCTATTTTTGCTCTCCGAACCATTGCTTCTTTTGTAGCAAAAGCTACATGAGGCGTCATGAGAACGTTTTTAGCGCTTAACAGCGGATAATCCGCGGGAATCGGAGGCTCCATATCAAACACATCGATGGCGGCTCCTGCGATCCTGCCTTCATTCAGTGCCTTTGCCAGAGCCGCATTATCTACGATCGGCCCCCTTGCGCAGTTAATCAAAATTGCATCTTCCTTCATTTTCTCAATCTTTTCTCCGTCAAAAAAGCCTTTTGTTGTTTCATTTAACGGAAGATGAAGGGATATAATGTCACTCTCCTTTAATAAAATATCGATATCGGCAAAGCGGATTCCGGCTTCCTTCCACTCTTCTTTTTCGTGACGGGAGTATGCCAGCACCTCGGCACCGAACGCTTTAAACAGTCTGGCTGTCTTAAAACCAATCTGGCCGCAGCCAACGATACCCACAGTTCTGCCGCAAATCTCCGTACCAACAAGACCTTCTGAGGTTCTTCCGTTTCTCACCGCGAAATCACCTTCCAGTATCTTTCTCATCACGGTTACGGCCATGCCTACGGCCAACTCTGCCACTGACTGGTTGGAGTAGCCGGCACAGTTGAGCACCTGAATATTCTTTTCCCTGCATGCCGCAAGTCCAACATGATCGATTCCTGTAAACGCCACAGCAATCGCTTTTAAGCTGTCACTGGACTGTACCACTTCATCGGGATAGGGATTGTTGGCAATCATCACTATTTCCTGTCCGGCGGAACGTCTCTTCAGTTCCTCCACGTCGGTGGTCTTCGTGTCGTAATACGTAAATACGTGTCCTTCCTTTCTTAAGCCCTCTGCCAGACTGTTGATCATCTCTTCCGGTACACCGATTGGTTCCAATAAACTAATATTCATTTCTTTTACCTCCAAATTATATTGACTCCCGCTAATGAACGCGGGGTATTTCACTGACTACATGGACGGGTGTCCCCGCCACATACTGTTTTAAATTTTCTTCTGCTATCCTCATCAGACGCTCTCTGGCTTCTCTCGACGCCCAGGCGATATGTGGAGTAACAAGAATTCCTTCCACATCCAGAAGCGGGCTGTCTGCTCTCATGGGCTCTTCCTCCGCCACATCGACCGCAGCACCTGCTATGGTTCTGTTTAAAACGGCTTCTTTTAAGTCTTCCTCACAGATCAGCGGACCACGGGAGGTATTGATCACATATGCGCTTTTCTTCATCTTTCTAAACGAATCCTTATTCATCATATGCCGGTTCTTATCTGTCAGAGGACAATGCAGGGATACGTAATCCGAGCTGCACAACAGGGTCTCAAGATCTACCACTCTTGCCGTCCCTCCCGGCAGCACACCGGGATCCAGATGGCCCGAGGTTACCAGAACCTTCATGCCGAACGCCTCTGCCAGAGCTTTCGTCCTCTTCCCAATACTTCCGTATCCCACAATTCCAAGTGTCTTTCCCGCCAGTTCTATGACCGGCCGCTTCCAGTAACAGAAATCCCGGCTCCGCACCCAGTCACCATCTCTGACGCTCTCCTGATGCACACCTACATGGTTGCACAGCTCCAGAATTAACGCCATCGTATGCTGCGCCACGGAATCCGTACTGTAGGCGGGCACATTTGTCACGGTAACGCCGTGTCTGCCTGCTGCCTCCAGGTCCACAACATTATATCCGGTAGCCAGAACCCCGATATAATGCAGATTCCTGCACGCCGCCATCGTCTCCGCAGTTATGGGTGTTTTATTGGTCAGCACCGCCTCTGCAGTGCCTATTCTCTCCACGATCTGAGATTTCTCTGTTCTGTCATAGACCGTCACCTCTCCCAGCTCTTCAAATACGCTCCAGCTTAAATCTCCCGGATTCTCCGTGTATCCATCCAATATCACTATCTTCATTCTCTAATCCTCCAGCAGCGCCCATGCACGGTTAATCACCCGCTTTGTATTAGCCAGTATCAGATCTCCGTCTTCTCCAGGCCGCGGCGTCACCTCTAAGGATAATACCAATGGATCGGCCTTTCTAAAAAAGCCCTCTTCTCTCAATACCTGAAAGAAATCAAGCAGTTCAGGAGTATCGTTGGCACTGCCTGGATATCCAAATCTTGGATGCTTGTCGCCATATCCGTCACAGCCTTCCTTCACCACCGCATTTCCAATATGAAGATGGGTGATATACGGTCTCAGAGTCTGAATCACAAACCGGCTCGTCTCATATGTGGTCGGAAAATGGGACAGATCCACCAAAAGGCCAAAGTTCCTGCAAAAGCATCTGATTTCAGAGGCAAATCTCGCGGCATAAGGCGCAGGCCCTATGAGCGCTTTCTTATCCATATCGTAATCAAATACTTCCAGATTTACAGTCATATTTTTTGACGCTCCGTATCTGCATACGGCCAGCGTGGTTTTTTTTAGCTGTTTAAAGGCCTGTTCCCTCGTCTCCTCTTCCCATGCGCCGGACAGAAATGCAATCCCCTCCGCGCCAAGGTATTCCGCCTCATCAATGGAAGCGCAGAGAAAGGCTTCCGCTTCCTTCCGCTCTTCCTCCACAAGAGAGTTGGGATTTAATCCACGGCTTAAGAGTCCTGGCTGCGCGCCGAAGCACACGGTCATATGAGACTGGGCAAGAAGTGCCTTTGCTTCTGTTCTTTGTGTCTCGTCTTCGACCGACTTCACTTCTATTGCGTCAAAATAATCGTCTCTCAGGATCTTTTTTAACGGTTCTGTAAAACCATACTGGGCTGGCGGGTAACTCATCCATAGTATGGTCCCCACCCTGAAATACTTATGAATACTATCTCTCATCCGTCACTTCCTCCATCCTCAAATTCTATTCTCAGAGCATCGTACTCTGCCAGGCGGTCCAGCAGCAGAAACAGAGTTCCATGTTCCTTCCGCCACGTCACATGGCCTCCCATAAGACTTATAACACTTACCGGTATTTTTTCTGTTGGAATCTGCAGGCTTACCTGTTCCACCGGCAGCGGACCAAAAAATGTGAGACCAAAGGCGCCGCTGTTATTAACCAGCTGGATCAGGATATGGCCGCTCTCATCCGCTGATACGGTGACCTCTGCCATCGGTGTTAAGTCCGCAGCCACACTGACCAGGCCACAGTGCTCTGTAAGAATATCTCTCATGATTCCAACCGTGTTGGAATGGCCGGTTTTACTGTAAAAACTTCCAGGCAGCCAGGGAAGAGTGAACGATCTCCCGGAACCGTACGTATATTCAATCAGTCCCGGATAGTTCCATACTTCCCTGGAACAGCAGCATTCCGGCGGACCAAAAGGCTGACGGGGTATCAGTTTCAGAAAGGTTTTCGCCGCTTTGTCCCACTCCAGGAAAAAGTAGGTGTCTCCCACTGGAACAGCATCGATGTCCTGATGAGAAGGAAAGGCCTGTTTTTCTTCTTTTTCCAGAAACAGCTGCGCAGACATGGCCTGCCGGTCTTCCTTCTCTAATTTCATAATGCCGGAGCTTCTTAGGAATTCCGGTCCTCCGCTTCCGGCGGGGTACTCTCTGATCCGGTTCTGCCCCGATGCGATTACGGTTCCGCCCCGCAGGACATATTCATCAATCCGATCACCTTCCTGCTGCTCCAATTCCCCCTCGTCAGCAAGAATTACCACCCGGTACCTGCTCAAATCTGCCTGCTTCATCGCGTCAGGCAAGATCTCCGCAAACAGAATATGCGCTTCCGTCAGAACGCGAATCCAGCCTTTTTCTTCTTCCGTGGCCACCCATCGGTCCTTTCTTCGCAGCAGAACACTGGCAGTCGAATGAAGATTCCGGTATACAGCGTCATGCTTCTCACGAAATGCAAAAATACGTTTTACGGTTTCAAATGCGCTTCTGTCCGATGCCGTATCGAGCCTACCGATCAGATAGTAGTCCAGGACTCCTAAGTTCGCCATATTCTGCCACAGACGCATGGCATGCAGAGCAGGACTCACCGACGCGTGGCGCAGACCGTAACCAGGATAGCTGACAGAGGTATTGGAACAGATAATTCCGGATGTGCCGTCACCAATGATTGCCCGGCAGTTGCTGGAAGCATGGTAGATCCAGTGAGGCAGGCGTGTGCTTACCTCTGTAGCCGCTTCAATCCTGGCGTAATCCACGTCGTCAAAACAGATCTCCCCGCTTATCCCCTTTAGGAAACCTGCCATCTTTTTCCGGTAAGTTGTAAGCATGTGTTTCTGAAATACCTCATACTCACTCCAGACAGGATCCTGCAAATCTCTTTGTTCCGGAAGTTCTTTTCCCGAGTAATTCCGAAACGCTTCGCGGCAGCTTCGGCAGTGACAGAATCCATAATCCCGAAATTCATAGTCCCTTGTCTGAAAGCCGCCCATGTTGCAGTACAGGCCGTCGAATGGGATCCGTCCGAAAAGCTCCTCCAGAATTTCAAAGGCGTATTTCTGCTGGTAATCTCCGCAGAGACACGTCTGGACAAAACCGTTCTGTTCCATTACATCTCCGTGTTCCGTTCGAAATGCCCATTCCGGATGCATTTCGTACACGTTCCGCCTTACCTTTGAAAAGTCGGCTCTGGCAATCACCCGTATACCATTTTCATGGCAGAGTTCCACGATTCTTTCCAGGCTGTCCCCTGTCAGATACGGATTTTTGCTGTGATACGGCAGTTTCGTATCGTATCCCGCGCTAATTCCCGCCGCATTGAGCAGGACAACCGTAGCATGGAAATCTTTTAAATCCGCAACATACCGTTCCGCTGATAAATCCTGCATATCAATTTCCCGGAGATTCGTCTGAATCAGCCTCCACGGCTCTTCCTTCCACCATGGCATAATCTTCCCTCCCGTCCCTCACTGATTTTCAGCCAGCTGAATATCCAGCTCAGCCCACCGGTCAAAATATTCCGGATCCACATAGCTGCACAGCCTTGCAAAACGTTGTGGTTTATAATACTGCTTTATAAATGACGAATACATTTTCCAGTGCCCGGCACAGTCTCTTAAAAGTCCGACTGCCGTTTTTTTTTCCTGGTACCGCTCCGGATCGATGCGCCAGACGCATAAATGAACAGCAGCCTTCAATTTATCAGAATAATAGGTTCCCAGATATGCCAGCGCTCTCATATCCATGAGAAGACGATAAAGCCCGCATCCCATCTTACAACCTTTTTCCAATAATGCAACTTCTTTTAGCACAAATTCCGAATATTGTTTCATAATCTGTGCGATTTGAAGAGGCGTGACCGCCTTTACAGTCTGCCCTTCCACCAGACACTCTGCAAACTCCTTAACAGAGATGCATCCGCCTTCCGGCATGCTCTTACATGCCATAAATTCATTGATATCTGCAAATTCCAGTTTTCTTACCGGTGGATGCTCGAGGCTGCAGCACATTTCCGGATACCACTGAAAATCGTAGTCGTGCCAGTGAACCAGATGAAATATGCTGATAATCCGTGATGCTTTTTTCCATACGCCACTCAGCCTTTTTCCCTCTGTTCCATACACGCGCTCCAATTCGCCGGCAAAGAATTCCTCTTCACAGTTTATATCATAGGAAAGCTGGCCCCACAGCCACATTTTGTACCACATCTTTCGTATATAGAGGGGATGCGTCTGATCGATCCGGTCCATATAATCGCGCCCCCAGGTAAAACCGTCCGCACCGAGACAAAATCCCGTCATCCTTGAAACCGGCATATTCCTTAAATACTCTCTTGCAAAATCCGGATCTCCCCAGCGGAACATATAGTAATCATCGTCACGGAGTGTAAACCAGAACCTTGTCTCCGTATCATGTTCCTTTATAAAATCCAGGAAAAACTGCGGTTTTACCGAGGAATGCATATGTGCCTGGGAGTACTTAAAACTGATCTCAAACGTCCCCGGAAAATCACGAAACTTCTCTTCTATCTCATGAAATGCCGCATACTGCATCCGATGAATAAACCGGATCTTCCTGCCCGGATGGCATTTCAGACAGTCTTCCACCGCCCTTCCGTAGGTATCCCGGATAAATGCAATATCCGTGCCGTCTCCGGCCATATACTCGCCTGCTGTCACGCCGATTCCCGCCAACAGGGGATACGTCTCCAGCATGGCGCGCACGGCATGGTACACGTAATCTTTTGTCACAGGATTATGCTGATCGGAGGTCAGCGCGTACGGACTCTCTTCCGTGCCATAGACAAACAGATTCCAGGTAAACAGATACACTTCGATGCATCGGTCTGCGGCGCAGGCCATAACCCGTTTCCAGAAATCCATCTTCTCATCCATGGACATCTTCTTTACCGGATACAGCCCTTTCTTCATGTCCTCTGTATACATCTTCCAGCCGCTCATCTCCGGCTGTGGGATAATTACGGACCGCATTACATCTTCCAGTGCGGTAAGCGGGTACTCCGGGATCCTCACCATAGACGGAAAAGGTGACAGAGACCAGAGGGAAAGGACGTTGTAATGGTACTCCGCCATAGCGTCTAAGTATTCCTGCCAGAATTCAAAATCCCACACATCGGGGATTGTTTCGAAGGCGGAGTCTGATGCATCAGAATAGCTGGGCGTTCTGGCATCCAGAGGGATATTAAACTTGATCCCTCTCTTTCGTATGTACGGCGTCACACTCCTGTCTTTGACACACTCCGTCCGGCCATCGGCGTTAGTCAGTGCCCGGCCCAGATCCAGCAGACCGTACATCATGCCGGCCCGGTCTGAAGCCGCGATTCGAAAACCGCTTTTTTCCCGTCTCAGCCGGTATCCCTCTTCGGGGCACCTCCTGTCTTCTTCCAGGAAAACATACAGATCACCGCCGCTGTTTGAACCCTCCAGCCATTCTCTCACTTTTCCTGCGGCGAACTGCACAGGCTGTTCTTCCGCCATACTGCCGTATACGTAAAACATCTTACTCCTTTAGCCTCTCCAGAGTGGAGTCCGACTCATATCCCAGATTCTCGTAATGTCTGCTTCTGACCGCGATATCGTCTTCCAGCTGGGCGCGTGCATACTGTATCACTTCCTCCGCGTATTCAATGGGAATCACCAGAACACCGTCGTCGTCTGCACAGATGATGTCTCCCGGCTTCACGGTAACACCGGCACATTCCACAGGTACGCCGATGGCGCCGCGCTCCACTCTGCCATAAGCATGAGTAAAGGTTCTTTTTGTGCAGAACACAGGTGCATTTTCCAGGTTCGCTTCATACGAATCCCGGCATCCGCCGTCAATAACGGCACCCTCTATTCCTTTTTCCATCATGGTCATGGCAATCTCCGACCCCCATACACCACCGCGCACGCCGGCCATGTCGATGCAGATTACCATATCGCCGGCATTCTCCTCCGTCACGGTATCCACGAAATTATAAATATTGTCACAGCCCTCTGCCAGTACTTTTCTCCATTCCTCCACGCTCGTACAGCGGGTCACCGCGCTCTGTCTCGGAAGAAGCCTGACCGTATGGGCATACCCCTTGAACTCGATGCCTGGCCGGATCGGCCGCATGCCTTCAGCCATTGTTCCCTTATCGACCAGCCCCATCGCATCCATACCATCAGACAGATCGGAACATCTATATTTTCTTATTTCTGTAATCAATTCCTTTTTCGTCATATCGGTTTCCTCTCCTTATCCTTTAACAGAACCGGCCGTCAGGCCTTCGATAAAATAGCGGTTAAATATCAGATATACAATAATCATGGGAATTAACGCGATGGATGATCCCGCCAGCATTAAATTCCAGGACGATGCCGCTTCTCCCGATCCCTTTAAGTTCATGATTCCCACGATCAGCGGCATACGGTCCGGATTCGACAGTGTAAACACCATGGGCATCAGATAATCATTCCAAGAATGGCGGAACTCCAGAATTGCTATCGTAGCAATCAGAGGCTTCAGCAGCGGAAAGATGATTCTGCGGTAAATACCAAAGAAGGAACAGCCATCCACCTTTGCCGACTCGTCTATCTCTCTCGAGATGGATCGGATGTAGGATCGGGTGATGAAAAGATTCGTCACATTTAACCCAAACACCCGGATTATGATGACACCCCATAAAGACTTGTTGATACCGAAAAACTTGGCGATCACAAAGGTCGGATAAAGAGTCAGGCTTCCCAGTGACACGAACATGGATGAAATAACCAGTCCAAATAAAAGATTCTTTCCGGGGAAATCTCCCCTCTCAAAAACGTATCCGGCGATCGTGCTGGTCACAATCGTACCGATAACAATAGTCCCCGACATAAACACGGAATTCACGGTATATTTCTCGAAATCCGCCAGATTCCACGCCTGAATATAGTTGTCCAGAACAAATTTCCTTGGAAATAAACGGTTGCCTTCGGTCAGCAGTTCCATATTTCCTTTAAATGAGCCCAGAATCGTATATAGAACAGGAAAAATAGAAATAATCAGGATTACCGTAAGGACCAGATAAACCAGTGCGGATGATATTATTTTTTTTCGTTTGCCTTCGCTCATATGTACACCCCTTTTCTGTCCCCTAATCAATGCTGTGGCCAATTTTATTGCTGCACTTCATGTATACGGCGGAAATACCGGCCAAAATCACACCCGTTACGAGAGCCATCGCCGAAGCGTACCCCACCTCTACAGTTCTTCCGTCATATCCAAAGAAATACTTGAACACGTACGTCATGACCACCTCGGTCTTGCCTGCAGGCTGGCCGTTGGTGGAAGCGAGGATCAGCTCGCTCATCTTTAAGCTTCCTACAATTGCCATTAAGAGTACTGCCTGGAAGGTCGGCCCTATCATCGGAAGCGTGATGTAAAAAAACTTTTTAAACGGAGTAATTCCGTCAATATCTGCACATTCATACAGCTCTATCGGAACACTCTGGAGCGCCATGAGGAAGAAAATCATGTTGATTCCGAAATTATTCCAGACAGAAGCCATTCCCAGAACCAGCATGGCGGTTCCCTTATGGCTGAACCAGCTGATCGGCTTTTGAATCCATCCGATACTCTGAAGCATGCCGTTGATAATTCCATTAAACGAGGCAAACATCAGCGAAAAGATGAGGCCGGTTATGGCTGTGCTGATGATCGCCGGAAGGAACAGGGCAACCCGGAACAGACCAGTAGCCTTCAGCCCCTTGTTTAACAGTACTGCCAGCAGAAGAGCCAGCGGGATTTCCACAGCCAGCTTCCCGAACGACAGGATAAAGACATTCACGATGGACTGCCAGAACGCAGGATCTCTTGTAAACACCCTGACGAAATTATCGAGACCGATCCAGGTTTCCCGAAAACCGTTTGACTGATAGAAGGAGTAGCGCAGTATATATACAATCGGTACATACGTAAATATTACAAATCCCAGCATCATTGGCGTCAGCATGGCGATTGCCTGAATGGAATCCCCCTTCAGCCTGCGTCTCTTTCCGGGAAGCTTCCCGTTTCTCTCTTTTCCCATTTTATCCACCCCTGTCTTATACCGGCAGCAGTCTGTTCTGCTGTTTTAATATGGTCTGCAGTTCCTTCACAGAGATCTCCGCCGGAGTCACCTGGTCCCTGACTGCAAGCGCCGCTGCCGTACCAGCCGCCTCTCCCGTCATCATGCAGAGTGATATCGCACGCACCCCGCTCTCAGCTACATGATCTGCGCTGATACACCGTCCTGCCGTCAACAGATTAGTGACGGATACAGGAAGCAGGCTCCCATACGGAACCTCAAACGTTCTCTTGTCCACGACCGGTTCATAGATATGGCCTTTGTAGCCTTTTCCTTCCACCCTGCCGTCTCCATCCATATATGCATCCGGTGCAAGCATGTCATAAAATCGCGGAAATACTGCTATCACATCATCGAAATGACGTTGGCTCTCCATATCCTCAATTGTCAGATAATACTTTCCCAGAATTCTTCTGCTGTCGCGGAAACCAATTTCCGGCGATATGGAGGCGACTTCGATTCCTTTCAGCTCCTCAAAATGCCCTTTTAAGTAGCGGTAGATATCCATGACATACTGTCTGCATTCCAGTTCCCCCTTTGTCAAATCCCCGGGATCCGTAGGATCCAGGCCATAGCAGCAGGAATAATTCACATAAGAGATCACTCCGCCCCCAGTCAGCCTTCCAAACGGCAGATCCTGACGTTTGCAGGGAAGTCCCGTCCTGCCGGCCCGGTAATCCTCTTTAAAGATCCGCCCGATTTCAGAGAGCCGGTCTCCATCCTGCAGCAAAGCATCCGTATCGGCGCCTGAAAGCCGCAGAGAAACGGTTCCCGGCTGGCATAGTCCGTCTTCCTTTCGTCCCTGCTCATATGGAATTCCCGCCGCAAAGGCCACATCACCATCGCCGGTGGTATCAATGTAGATATCAGCAGTTACTGCCATCGGGCCTTTCTTTGTCTGGATCAGAACGGCAGCAATCCGGTCCTTCTCCATGATCACTTCATTTACAAAGGAATGAAACAGGACTTCCACACCAGCTTCCTGCACAAACTCATCCAGGAACACCTTCAGATACTCGCTGCTGAAACACGTCTTATTGCATTCCCGCAGATTATCATTCCCATATTTCTCATAACACTTTTTTTCGATTTCCGCATAAATTCCCTCTGATTCGAAGCCCGTCCCCTTTAAGAAGTAGTTGCAGTTCTCGACGTAACACGCCGTTATATTGCCTCCAAGGTATGCCCGTTTTTCAAGAAGAAGCACCTTTTTTCCCTGACGTGAAGCTGATACGGCCGCTCCTACCCCCGCAGGACCGCCTCCAGCCACAACAATATCCACATGCTTCCAGACTTCCAGGGCCTGTTCTTTCCTGATTACCTTCATTTTTTAATCCCCCGTCTCCTGCATTTATAAGAGCCGCATCCTTAAATTTTCTGCAGTTTTAAGAATACGGCTCCTGTTCTCACAATCCTGGTATACTATTTACTTTTTTCCGGTGTTACCCCGTCCTTCAGTGCGTAAAGTGCCACTACTGTCTGATCTGCCTTCTGCAGGGCGTCATTGTAACGCTGATCGATATCTGCCATAATCGAATCCACATCATCGATTTCCGCATTGGACCAGATATTGGCAATGGCCTCTCTGTAAGTGGTGCCCTCCACTGTAATTAAGGTATCCGGAACCGGCGGCATAGCAAAGATTTCATCAAAATCAGCAAATGCCTCCCAGCCCTTTAACTCCGGCTTCTTTGACGCCATCTCGACTGCCTGGGTCCTTACCGGAATATACAGGCCGTTTTCATACATCTCGGCTGCGTTCTTGTCTGAATAGAAGAATTCCAGCACTTTCAGCACCTTTTCCGGATGCTCTTTGGCCTTTGTACCCACACATAAAAGGTTTGTTGGATTTCCGAAACGCTTATATGTAACCTGATCTTCGGTGAACTTCGGAATATTAATGACTTCCCAGTCACATACAGCCGGGAACTGAGTCGTGTAAACCGCACAGTCGAAACTGGCCGCACCGATCATACCGATATTACCTGCCGCAAACTGAGCCCTGATGCCATCACCGTCCAGCGTCTCAAATCCTGGGAACACACTTTCATCTGCTACCATCTGATCAATCGCCTTAATCATTGGATTAAATGCGGAATAGTCGAACTTCTTCGCATTCCAGTCATACCCATAGTGACCCACGTTCTGTCCTGCCGGCATGGTATAGAAGGAACTGATCGTCCAGAGCGTGCTGGAAAGTCCCAGGCCATACGCCTTTCCTTCCGAAGCCTCCGTGATCTTCGCTGCTACCTCCCTTACTTCATCCCAGGTCGTTGGATAGTCTGCTTCCGTGAGACCAGCCTTTGCAAATAACTCCTTGTTAATTACAAATCCATATGTAGTCAGGTTATAGGGCAGTGTGTACGTCTTGCCGTTAAATACATGGGACTGGTTCGCCACCAGATCCTTATACTGGTCCAGAAGCGCTTCGCTTCCCGGAAGCTCCTCGATTGGAACCAGAAAACCATTGTCCACGAAATCCTGCATCCACTTTGAATCCGAACGGAATAAGTCAGGAGCTTCTCCCGCCTGGGCGGCAATCTTGATCGTATCGGAGTACTTGTCCCCATAAACCTTGTAATCGATCTGAATTCCCAGCTCTTTTCCTTCTCCGTTGTTAAAATCTGCAATCTGTTTTTCTCTCAGTTCCTGCTCATGGGCATTATCAGACCATACGGTGATGGTATCCATCTCCACGGATTCTTTCTTTTCCTCCGTCTGAGCCGTTTTTGTACTCTCTGCCTTCCCCGCCTCGGTGCTGTTATTCTGCACCTCTGTTTTTCCGGAATTCCCACATCCGGCAAGTATCCCCGTAACCAATACTGTTCCTGCTAAAAGAGCTAAAATCTTCTTTTTCATGTTCTCCTCCTTCATGTACCAATCAATATTTTCCTCTTGCTTCCCCAATGCAACGTAATTTCTATACCCTCCTTCCGATTATTTATTTTTAATAATTGAATTCTACTTTTGTTAATCAAAATTATATATTATTTTCCAAAATAAGTCAAGATGGTTTACTATTTTTATTTTATTATTTAAAATCTTATTTCATTTATTGAAATTATTTTCCTCAAACCATTGACAATTCTATACACCGGCCGATATGATATACTCATAGCCCGATAAAGTATGGTATACTATGAGCACGAAGTAAGGTCTTTTACGAATATCGTGTTTATGGTATACTAATCTTCAAGAACAGAAACGGAGGCGGATCATGGAAGAGACAGAACATTCAAACCGCTTTGCAAAGGACAATCAATCGACTGACAAGGTATTAGCCATTATAGAACTGCTTTCCTGTAGCAAAGAGCCCATGAGACTTATTGATATCTCAAACCAGTTAAATTACAACACCAGCACGACTCTGCGTTTTTTAAATTCATTGGAACGCAACGGCTACGTCTACAAGGACCGTGAAACATTAAAATACCAGATGACATACAAGTTATGCGGTCTTGCCAGCCATATCAGCAACCGGACCGGCATTGTGGAAATCGCATCCGGTCCGATGAAACAGCTGTCTACTAATCTTGGTGAATGTGTCTGTCTGGCGGTGGAACAGGACTATACCGTGGTCTACGTTCACGTCGCAGACGGTCCCGGCCAGATGCTGCGGACCACCCAGCGGATCGGCAGTCAGGCCCCCATGCACTGCACCGGCGTCGGCAAGGTAATCCTCTCAGAATTCCCGGAATCCAGGATCGATGAGATGATACGGCTAAAAGGTCTTACCCGATACACCAGCAATACCCTGGTTACGAAGGAGATGCTCCTTAATGAACTGCAGCTAATCAGGAAAAGAGGGTACGGCTATGACAATGAAGAGTGTGAACTCGGCGCCCGCTGCATTGCCTTCCCATTGCGGGACTACAGCGGAAAGATTATCGCCGCCCTAAGTGTCACAGGACCACTTGGCCGCATGACGGATGATTTTATCAATTCCTGTTTCCGGACGATCCTGGAAACTGTACAGGATATTTCCTATCAGCTCGGATATCACGGCTAAGATACAAAAAAGAATCACCGGACTAAAAAATCCAGTGATTCTTTTTTGTTTTGTTAAAGCTTCAATTATCTTCTCTACTTCCTCTCCCCCGCCAGCCTCTTCATCTCCCTGGCGTTCTCTCTCACCGCTTCGGTGATCTTCGCACCTCCCAGCAGCCTTGCCAGCTCGTCCACCATCTCATCCGCCGCCAGCGGCCGGATCGTGGTGGTGGTCCGCCCGTCTGCGGCCGTCTTCGCGATCTCGTAATGCGCATCGGCCATGGCCGCGATCTGCGGTAAGTGGGTGATGCAGATAACCTGATGGTTCTTTGCGATGTAGGAGAGCTTCTCCGACACCATCTGCGCCGTTCTGCCGCTGATTCCCGTGTCGATCTCATCGAAGATCAGAGTGGGAATGTCGTCGGTGTCCGCGAGCACAGTCTTGATGGCCAGCATGATTCTCGACAGCTCGCCGCCGGAGGCCACCATGCCCAGAGGCTTTACGCTCTCTCCCGGGTTCGTGGAGATCATGAACTCCGCTTCGTCAAATCCGCCGGCGGTAAAGTGGCTTAAACGGCTGAATTCCATGGAAAACTCCACATCGATGAAATTCAAGTCCGTGAGCCCGGCTTTGATCTTCGCCGTCAGCTCCTTCGCCGCAGCCTTTCTCATCTCGGACAGCTGCCCGCAGAGCACCTCCAGCCTGCTCTCCGTCTCTTCCAGCTCCTGCTCCGTCCTCTGCTTTAAGGCATCGTAATCTTCCAGCTCTTCCAGACGCTTTCTCTTATTCTCTAAATTCTCCTGAATCTGCTCCGCCGTCTTCCCGTACTTCGCCTCCAGATTGTGAATCACATCCAGCCGCTCCTCCAGCTCCCGGTATTCCTCCTCATCGAAGGACATGTCCTCCATATACGATGAAATCTCGTGGCTGATATCGCTCAAAATCGCGTCGGCGTCAAACAGCTGATCCCGGATCGCCCCCAGCTTCTCATCGAAGGAGGCCACATGCTCCACCTCTTTTAAGGCGTAATCCAGCGTATCGGTATTCACCGCCTCATAGGCGGCCGACAGGCTCTCCGCAATCCTTCTGGCGTTGGTAAACAGGCGGTAGCGGGCCGTCAGCTCCTCTTCCTCCCCGTCTTTTACGTTCGCCCCCTCGATCTCATCAATCTCGAACCGCAGAAAATCCATCTCCCGCAGGCGGGATTCCTCATCCATGTGAAACGAAGCCACCCGATCCTTAAGCCCGGTATAGGTTCGGTACAGGCCGGCAATATTCTGTTTTAGGTCGTATGATTTTCGCTCGTGGTATTTATCCAGAATTTCCAGATGCTTGTGCTTGTACAGCAGAGACTGATGTTCATGCTGACCATGAATATCGATTAGAAGACCGGTAATCGTCTTAAGCTTTCCGACAGTCACCGTTTCATCGTTGATCTTGCAGAGGCTGCGCGCGGGCATAATTTTCCGGGAAATGATCACGGTTCCGCCCTCATCCGGGCAGACGTCCATCTCCTTCAATACGCGCACCTTGTCCGGCTCCGTTACGGTAAATAAGAGTTCCACATAGGCATACTCCGTGCCCCTGCGGATAATGTCCTTCGGCACCTTACCGCCCAGCGCCATGGTGACTGAGCCGATGATAATCGACTTTCCAGCCCCCGTCTCACCCGTTAAAATGTTAAGCCCCTCCCCGAATTCGATATCTGCCTTTTCGATCAGGGCCAGGTTCTTCACATGTAATTCTGAAAGCATGGCACGCCTCCTTTATCCTGCGATGAGTTTTTTCAGTTTGTCCATCACCAGAATGGTATCGTCCGCGCTGCGCACTGCGCACATGATCGTATCATCCCCGGCAATACAGCCTACGATTTCATTAAAATGAAGAGCGTCCAGGGCAGCCGCCACGGCCATGGCCATGCCCGAAACAGTCTTGATGACGAGAATGTTCTGCGCCATGTCCATGGACATGTACCCGTCACGCAGAATTCTGATGTACTTGTCAGAAAAGGAGCTCTGATTCTGAAGCACCATGTACCGCTGCTTTCCGGACTCCGACTGAACCTTTGTCAGCTTCAGCTCCCTGATATCTCTCGATACCGTCGCCTGAGTCACGGCAAATCCGGCCTGGTTTAAGTATTCCGCCAGTTCCTCCTGGGTCTCAATCTCATATTTCCCGATGAGTTCCACAATTTTGCTGTGTCTTTCCAGTTTCATAATGTGCCCTCCTATATGCCAGCCATTTTATTGCGCAGGTTGTCAAGAAATGATACATCTTTTAATTTTATAAGAACGGTCTTCGTCTCCGACCGGTGTATCTCGATGTAATCCCCGGAATGCAGCTCCGCGGCCGTGTCCCCATCGTAGACGGCAGCCTGGCTTGTTCCCGGGTCGCCCAGTATTTCAATCCGTATCCGCGCGTCAGCGGACATGACGATGCTCCTGGCATTTAATGCGTGGGAACAGATGGGCGTTAAGACCATCAGAGTGGAATCCGGAACTATGATCGGTCCCCCGGCCGACAGATTGTACGCGGTAGATCCCGTGGGGGTGGCTGCGATCAGCCCATCCGCCCGGTATTCATTTAAGAATTCATGGTTGACATAAACCCGAAAATGAAGCATTTTCAGCCGTTCGTTTCTCGTAATTACGATCTCGTTCAGCGCGATATCCTCATACAGACGGCCTGTACTGCTGTAGGCCCGTCCGTTTAACATCATCCGTTCTTCCACTTGATACTCGTCTGCCAGAAGGGCATCCAGAGCCGTATCGATCTCCTCAGTCCTGGAAATCTGCGTTAAGTACCCCAGGGTGCCGCGGTTGATTCCCAGCATGGGAATATTTCTGCCCGCCAAGTCCCTGGCCGCCTGAATCAGGGTTCCGTCTCCGCCAAGAGTGATGATGCATTCCGTCTCCGGCGGCACCATGGAAGCGTCCGTATAATGGTAATCCCCGCCCCGTCTGCCGTCCCCCTTCCCGATCAGACAGGAAGCGCCATGACTGGTCAGATAATCGCGGATCACCTGCGCCGTCTCCTTCGCCCCCTGTTTCTCGGGATTCATGATGATAAAGAACTCTTTCATAACCTCTCCTTATTTTCCCTCGCTCAGTTCCTGATGCGCGGCTTCCACAATTTCCTTCGGCGCCACCGGCACGTCGGGAAAATGCACTCCTTCCGGATGGTTCTTCAAATAAAGGAGATATTCAATATTGCCCTCCGGCCCCTTGATCGGAGAGTATTCTAAATGAAGCACCTCGAAGCCAATGGAAACCGCGTAGGCGATCACCATCTCAATCACTTCCAGATGCACGCTCTTCTCACGTACCACCCCTTTTTTCCCAACCTTCTCACGGCCTGCTTCAAACTGCGGCTTAATTAGGCAGACGATCTCGCCGTCGTCCTTCAAAAGCTTCTTCACAGGCTCCAGCACCTTCGTCAGAGAGATAAAGGACACGTCGATGGATGAGAAATCGATCTTTTCCGGGATCTCGTCCGGCGTCACGTAGCGGATATTCGTCTTTTCCATGCAGACTACCCGCTCGTCGTTCCGAAGCTTCCAGGCCAGCTGGCCGTGTCCGACGTCCACGGCATAGACCCTTACAGCCCCGTTCTGAAGCATGCAGTCGGTAAATCCACCGGTGGAAGAGCCTACGTCCATACAGGTCTTTCCCTCCAGCATGACGCCGAAATGGCTCATGGCCTTCTCCAGCTTGAGTCCTCCGCGGCTCACATATTTTAAAGTATGGCCCCGCACTTCAATATTCGCGGACTCATCGAAGGTGGTTCCCGCCTTATCTTCCTTCTGGCCTTCCACATAGACGATGCCGGACATGATCACAGCCTTCGCCTTCTCCCTGGATTCCGCTAAATTCCGTTTCACTAAAAGCACATCTAATCGTTCTTTCATGCCTTCTTTTCCTCTGTATTGATAGTCTTCCATTCCATATTCTGACGCTCGGTATCGAGATATTCCTTCTTCATCCTCCAGATCACGGAATCACTGTCGATGCCCAGACCTTTTCTCAGAAGCGATACATTGCCGTGCTCCACATAGCCGTCCGGAATGGCGATATTCATCACCTTCACGTGCGGATAGTGCTCGTGGATATACCGAGTGACCATGAGGCCGTAGCCGCCCTGAAGGACATTCTCCTCCATGGTGACGATCAGCCAGTGGTTTTTCGCAAGGCGGTCCACCAGCTCCTCGTCAAACGGCTTGACAAACCGGCCGTTGGCCAGCGTACAACTCCAGCCCTCTGACTTTAGCTTCTCCCGGACGTGCTCTCCCGTACTCACCATGCTGCCCACGGCCAGAAGGGCAATGTCCTTTTCCTCGTACAGCATCTCGCCCCTGCCGTATTCGACAGGCGCGTTAAATTCCTTCAAGCCTCTGTAGGCCTCTCCCCTCGGATAGCGAATGGCAAACGGCCCACCGAAGGACACGGCAAATTCCAGTCCCGCCTTCAGCTCCCATAGATTCTTCGGGGCGAAGATGCTCATGTTCGGGATTGCCGATAAGAAGGATAAATCAAAGATTCCCTGATGGGTCTCGCCGTCGCTGCCGACCAGTCCGGCACGGTCCACGGCAAATACCACCGGCAGATTCTGGATACAGACATCATGCAGAATCTGATCGAAGCCTCTCTGTAAAAAGGATGAGTAGACCGCCACCACCGGCTTCAAACCGCCGGCGGCCATCCCAGCCGCGGAAGTCACCGCGTGCTCCTCCGCGATTCCGACATCGAAGAACCGGTCCGGATAGAGACGGCTGAAGCGCTTGAGTCCGGTTCCGTCCGGCATCGCTGCCGTCACCGCCGTGATCTTTGGGTCCTTTTCCGCCAGCTGGCAGATCGTCTTGGAAAATACGTCCGTATAGCTGGGATTCTTTTTCTCTTTTTTCGATTCCCCTGTGAGCACGTCAAATGGTTCCACACCATGGAATCTGGACGGATTCTTTTCCGCAGGCTCATAGCCTTTTCCCTTTTTCGTGATAACATGGACGAGAACCGCGTGGTCCAGCTTCTTCGCCTCTTTGAGCGCTCTGGCCAGGGCCTTGACATCATGGCCATCCACCGGTCCCAGATACGTGATTCCCATGTTTTCGAACAGCATTCCCGGAATCAGGAGCTGCTTGATGCCGTTTTTCGTACGGCTGATCTTGTCAATCAGTTCATCTCCGATTACCGGGATTCTGGAAAGGACATTTGTCACATATTTCTTCAGATCCAGGTATCCGTCGCCAGTCCGGATTCCGTTTAAATACCGGGACATTCCCCCGACATTCTCGGAAATGGACATGTTGTTGTCATTTAATATAATGATGAAATTCTTCTTCATGCGGGCAGCGTTATTCAGCGCCTCGTAGGCCATACCGCCGGTTAATGCACCGTCGCCGATCACAGACACGACGAAATGGTCCTGTCCGGAAACATCCCTGGCCTGTGCAAGACCGAGTCCTGCCGAAATAGAAGTAGAACTGTGACCTGTATCAAAGGCGTCGCAGGGGCTCTCCTTCCGTTTCGGGAAGCCGCTCATCCCGCCGTACTGCCGCAAATCGTCAAACTCACCCTTTCTGCCGCTTAAGATCTTATGGGTGTACGACTGGTGTCCCACATCCCAGATGATCTTATCCTTCGGCAGATCAAACACGAGATAAATAGCCATGGTCAGCTCCACGACTCCCAGATTGGAAGCCAGGTGGCCTCCGGTCCTGCTGATCTTTCCGATCAAAAAGTCCCGTATCTCCTGTCTCAGTATATCCAGTTCTTTCCCCGTCAGTTTCTTGATATCCTCCGGGCCATTGATTAATTCCAGTATCATAATTTAACCAGATCCTTTTACTTTTCCCGGCTCACCAGCATGTGGATCAATGCCTCCAGGAATTCGTTTTCCCCTGGCAGCTCATGAAGAATTCGGACAGCGTCGTCGGAAATCCGGGCCACGTCCTTTTTTGCCTTCTCGAGCCCCTCCAGGGTCACATAAGTGGTTTTATTGTTCTTTTCATCGCTGAGTACCGGCTTTCCCAGCACTTCCATGCTGCTGGTCACATCCAGGATATCGTCCTGAATCTGAAATGCAACGCCGATGGCCGCGGCCATCTGTTCCACCAGCCGGGTCTCCTCCTCGTCAGCGCCGCCAAGCAGCGCGCCGATCATCATGGATGCCTCTAAGAGAGCCCCTGTCTTCAAATGGTAGATGAAGTCCAGTTTTTCATGGGGAATGGGTTTATTGGTCAGCTCCACATCCACAGTCTGCCCACCTATCATGCCATAGATTCCTGTTTTCTGCGCCAAAATTCCGATGCAGCGGCCCACGACCGCCGGATCCTCCGTCATGGCAAATGCCTTTGCCGCAGTCTCCACCGCGTAAATGAGCAGGCTGTCGCCAGCAAGAACCGCCATGTCGTATCCGTACTTCACCCATGTGGTCGGAAGCCCTCTCCGGAGTTCGTCGTTATCCATGCAGGGAAGATCGTCGTGAATCAGGGATGAGGTATGGATCATCTCGATGGCCGCCATAAACGGTTCGACCACCTCCTGGCTGCCGCCAAACAACCGGTATGTCTCCTCCATCAGCATGGGGCGCAGCCTCTTGCCGCCGGCGCGCACGCTGTAATTCATGGCATCGAGAACGGTCTTCTGGTATCCGTCCGCGGCCGGCAGATAACGCTCCACCACCGCTTCCACTTCCCTCGTTCTGGTCTCCAGCATCTCATTAAAGTTCATGACTTTCACCATCTTCCTCCAGGACAATAATCTGTTTCTCTACCTTGTCTATCTTTTCATTGCAGGATTTCACAAGCTTCATTCCTGCCTCATAATATTTAAAAGATTCCTCCAGAGAGCTTTCGCCGCTTTCCAGCTTACGAATAATCTCCTCCAGCTCCTGAAAGGTCTCCTCAACACTTTTCTCTTTCTTTGCAGCCATTCGCATCTGCCTCCTTACTGTCCGCTGTCTTCTGTCATCTGGCCCCAAGCTCCGCAGCAGCAGTGCCGGAAACCACAGCATCGATCCGTCCATCGCGGATTCTCATCTGAATAAGATCTCCTTTTTTCACCTGTTCCACCGACTCGATCCGTCGGTTCTTATCATTGGTCAAAAAGCCGTAGCCGCCGCCGATCTTCTTGAGGGGAGACAGTCCATCCAGCCTGCTGCTCATAAGCTCCAGGCGATGCCTGTCCCTTACCGCCTGCTTTTCGATGAGCTGCCTTAAGCGGCTTTCCGCCTCCACGGCACGGTTCCTGTCTGTCACAATCTGGGAAGCCATCCTGTTTTTCAGCTTTTCTTCCAGATCAGCCGCCCGCTGCCTGTTTTCCCTCACCTGACGGCGCGGGTCAAAAAGTTGAAAACGGAGCCTGAACTGCTCCGTCTGATAGCGGTAACGTTCTAATTTTCTGGCCACGGATTTCCCCAGGGCATCCCGGTATAGTTCCACCTGGCCTTCGAACTGGCTGTAATCGAACACCGCCAGTTCCGCCGCCGCGGACGGTGTCGGCGCTCTCATATCCGCCACATAATCTGCGATCGTCACATCGGTCTCATGTCCCACCGCCGAGATCACAGGCGTCTTACAGGCAAAGATGGCACGCGCCACGATTTCCTCATTAAACGCCCACAAATCCTCGATGGAGCCGCCGCCTCTTCCCACGATGATGACATCCAGTCCCAGGCGGTCCAGCGTCTCGATTCCCTTTACAATGCTGAATTTTGCGTTCTCGCCCTGAACAAGGGCCGGATAGAGATAGAGCTGAACATACGGATTCCTTCGTGCGGAAATGTTCATAATGTCCCGGATCGCCGCGCCTGTCGGGGCTGTTATGATCCCGACCGTCCTGGCGTAGCGCGGGATGGGCTGCTTGTACTCCGGGGAAAACATCCCCATCTCCTCAAGCTCGTCCCTCAGCTTCTGGAACCGTTCGAATAAATCTCCGACACCCTCCTTTGTGATCTCCTGAGCGTAAAGCTGGTAACGGCCATCCCGCTCATAGACCTCGACGCTGCCCTTCGCAATCACCTTCTGGCCTTCCTCCAGCTTAAACGTAAGACCTTTCCGCTGACCGGCAAACATCACACACGCAATCGCCGCGCCTCTGTCCTTCAGGGTAAAATAAATATGGCCGGACGTATGATACTTACAGTTGGACACCTCGCCCTTAATGGATATGCGGTTCAATGCAAAATCCTGGGCAAACATATTCTTAATATAAGCATTGACCTGTGAAACGGAATATACACTCGCCATAGGCCATTACACCAGTTTCGCCAGAACTCCGTTGATAAACGCCGGGGATTCATTCCCGCCGAACCGTTTCGCCAGTTCTACCGCCTCATTGATCGCTACCTTTTCCGGTACCTCTTCGTCGTATAAAATCTCATATAACGCAAGGCGCAGAATCGCCAGCTCCGCCTTGCCCATTCTCTTCGTCTTCCATCCTTCGGCCACAGCATCGATCTTCTCATCCAGCTCCGGAATCTTCCGCATAACGGCTTCCGTCTTGGCTTTTAAATAGCTTTCATCTTCCGGACTCATCTCCACATCATGAAGAATCTCATCTACCCCTTCCGGAGTCGTCTCATCTTCCTTCGGCTCGTCAAAATACCGGTCTATCTGCTCCTCTTTTTCTTCTGCCGGATAGAAATCGGCACAGAAAAGCATCTTAAAGCAGTGTTCACGCAGTTTACTCCTGGTCATGGTTTGTGGTCCTCCTGTATGGTAATTCATTGAATTTATAATGATTCATTACTTAGCATATTGGGTTTATTATACCTTAATGCGCATTTTTCTACAATACTTTTTCAGGATTTTGTGGCGGACGGGCACAGAGCCTTCCGGCGTTCCTTATCATGCAGGCCTGGAACTTCCAATCTTCCGGTAAAGAAAAGCCGCAGCGGGATAGCTGCGGTTTTTCAAACTCACTGCCGGACTGACCGGATAATCAGATTTCTTTTACTGCCCGCTCTGCCGGACAATGATATTATACGGAACGCTCCTGTCTCCAAGGATAAAGACCAGACGGTAAGTACCCGGAGTCATTTGATCTGCGTCAGGCACATTGATATGGAATGTCTGGGTGCCTGTATATTGCGGAAGTCCGCCGACAGGCAGTCCGCTGCTGCTTACATTCCAGTCGTCCATTTTCACGTAAGAGCCATTCTCCTTTTTGTAAAACTCAACCTGTACCGCAATTCCTTCTGCTGCATTTTTAATAATATAATCTGCATAAACTATCACTTCTGATCCAGGAGAAAATAGCCGCTTCCCCTCATGGGTAAAAATCTTCAATCCATATTCTGGATTTTCTTCTACCGTATAATCGGTTACGGCAGAGGTGATTGCCGCTCCGCCGGAGTTCACTCCTGTTGAAAAAAGCTGTACCGATACGCGGTTTTCGCCCGGAGGTAATCCAACGGTATCTGTGGTGTTCATGGTAACCGGAAAGCTTCCCTTCTCCAGATCGCTCAGGCTGATGGGCAGATAAACCCTGCCGCCAACCGGATAGTAATTCTTTTCTCCGACGGTGAATACCGTCCCGTCCGGGAAAACGGTTCCGTCCTCAGGCTGCATTACCACAGCCGCCCCATCCAGCATACGGGTATCGTTTCTAAGCGCCACCTCCAGCTGAAACGTATGCTCACCGCGGGAAAGACCATCGCCCCCGCTTACGGCTAAAGACACGGACGAATTATTCACCGTAAAACCGGCTCCTATGGAATCTGCGCTCTCTTCATTGCGGAGACGAAGGCTGTACTCATCTGCGGTTATCCCGTCCGATGAGTCAAATTCCATGATAACAGTAACCGGATTGCTGCCTGTCTCACCAGTCAGTTTACTGCCGGCCCACATCTTCTCGAAATCATCCAGCTTAATCTTTTCGTCCTGCTCATTTCCCGTCACACGGTATATAAAAAATGGTTTTCCCTGTTCTGTCAGAGTCAATTTCGTTCCCGCCGGGATCGGGATCCTTTTTCCCGACTTCTGCAGTTCGAGCCACAGATCCGCAGCATTGTATGGCTTTCTGAGTATAAACGATGCCGTCAACGAACTTTTAGGAGAGATCATAATATTTTCTGCTGCCTCGAAACCATTATACTGTTTTCCACCGGCTGTCTTTATTTCGGAAACCGCTGATTCTTCCCAGCGGACATTCAGTTCAATGGTAACCGTCACGCCGCTTCCATCCTGCAGACTTAAAGCCACCACATCAATATCGTTCTTTGCCGTAAATCCGGGCGCGTTGTAAAGGGTAAATTCTATGGCCGCTTCATACCGGCTGTCGGTTGATCCAATTCTCACGGAATCCGCTTCCATATAACCGCTCAGATCATAACTTTCTGCCATCAGGTCCGCGCTGTGCCATCCCTGACTCTGGACAGGCTGCATGGCGACTGCGATGTTGTACCCTGTAAGCTTCGTTTCAGAATGATAGCTGCATAATGTGGTTGTTCCCTTAAAGTCGGTCTTCACACCTGTTAAATCCAACGTTCTGCTCATTCCGGCCGGTATCACCAGCTTCCCCGTGTAATTGCCGCTCTGTGTCGCGTAGAGTTCCACACTCTGATCGGACAGCGCAGCCGCCTTCGTGACTATTTCTATATTCAGGGTGGTCGTCTCTTTTTTTACATTTCCCTCGTAACGTTCGATCTCGGCAGTCACAGTCCCCAAGTCCTGGCTCTTGGTGATTCCGTCGTTATCATAGGTCAGGTACAGCGTAATCTTAGGTACCTTTCCCTGACTGACAGAGTCTGAGCTTTTTCCGATAATCGTATAGGATGAACCCGAACTGGCCGTATTGGGTGAAATGATATGATCCGCAGCTGAAATAAGTCCGATGTCTGTGCCTATGCTCAGACCAAAACTGTTCAGCGGGTCTGCCTTAATCTTATTTTTCTCAGTGTCACCGTCAATAGACTCGTCAGACTTAATCCAATTTCCCTCCTTATCCTTTGCGGTATCTGCAAGCTTAACTGCGGCTGGTATCGTGATACTGCTGATTTTATAGACTGATTCATGCTCCGCAGGAGGCAGTTCGACCGTGCCTGATGCAACAGAGAACCCATCCGCCGGCCCATCTTCCAGCTTTTGCGCGGTCAGTACGGTTTCCCGCACAGCGCTGGCATTGGCCCCAGCCACCTGCCAGAAGCGGAAGCCCTGGTCAATGACATTTGTATACCCCAGTTCTCCGGCCTGATTGGGTACGGCAAAACCTCCGTCGTCCGGATTAGCATCATCGTTCTTAATCCGGGCGTAGGCATAGGCTTTCGCGGTCTCCTCTGCAAGCAGGTAGGAATACCCATTAACCGCCCCATACGTTTCCGTCGTGGAATCGGCCGCTGATTTATGAGAGACAAGGAATACGGTACCGGTTGTCAGCATAATTGTATTGGAAACACTGGAAAGCTCCTCGTACTTCACTTCCTTTATTCCCGCCTCCGTAATCTGAACACTCTTATAATTAGCCAGTTCGATGGAAGCGGAATCCAGAACCAGCGTACTTCCGTCTGCCAGCACCAGACTGTTTCCCAATACGCCCAGCTTCTTCTGATCTTCCTCCGGCTTTTCCAGATCTCCAATCCGGTTTAAAGAATACAATGCCGTCTGATTACTATTGGCCGCATCCGACTGTCCGGATAAATGGACATGAGAATTGATGAGGCGAACCTGGTCTGCCCTCTGGATCGATGTAAGAGTGCTGCTGACACTGTCCAGATTCCCGTCAGCGTCCGTAAGCTTTCTGCCATAATTAGCCACGGTCACCAGTCTGACGGAACCGGCGTCACAGGAGGCTCCGCTGCCAAATACTCCGCCTGATATACTCATTTTACTGCCGCCCTGATCTCCGCCGAAGTCATACCCCTCTCCGTCTATATAAATATGTGAAAAGCCCTTTACAGTTATGGTTGTGTAATCCGGAGTATCTCCGCCAAAATCACCGCCGGCATATACAGAGCTTTCCACAGACAGATCGGAGGCCTTCAAATCAGGCTTTTCACCCGGATTATCCTTATAGTGCTGGCATGCTCCTATCGCCTCCACCCCTATATGCACATGAGTCGATCCATTCGTAATCCCCTGGTAGCCGCCGCCGAATACCTTGCCGCTGACCTTGCCTCCGACAAAATTAAGGAAAATCAAATCTTCAGGGTCGCCTTCTTCCGGCCCGTCATTGCTGAATTCACTGCCGCCGTATAAATTGCCGCGTATCCAGCCGCCCGTCAGGTTGACGGTGGAGCCGCCTAAGACATAGCGCTCGCCAGCCTTGCCAAGCGCGCCACCATAAACAGAACCGTTAATGGTTCCATCTTCTATTTTAATGTTGGTTTTTCCCTGAACCAGCCCTTCACTGCCGCCGCCATAGACGTTTCCCTGAATCGTTCCGCCAGTGATGGATACGGAGGCATCTCCCCGAACCAGACCTTCACTTCCTCCTCCATAGAGATTACTCACGATGATCCCATTGGTTATAGTTATTGACGTGGAGCCGCTTATCTCAGCCTTTTCTCCTCCGCCATAGACGTTTCCCTGAATCGTTCCGCCGGAAATGGATATGATGGTTCTTCCTTTGACCTTCGCATTTTTTCCGCCTCCGTAGACATTTCCCTTTATGCTGCCGCCACTTATCTGAAAATTGACCGTAGAGCCTTCTTCAATTCGGGCACAGTCATCGAATCCAGACCGGCTGATTCCTTTACCGCCTCCGTAGACATTTCCCTGAATCGCTCCCCCGGAGATATTCAAGGTCACGTTTCCTTTCAAATATGCATTCTGGGTGATATCATATCCGGGCGTCCCCGTTGTGTCATGTCCGCTTCCGCTCGTATAAACATCTCCTGTTATCTCTGCATTGTCTTTAATTGTAATTGTTACGTCACCTGTCAAGCTTCCAAAATCTTTAGCTAACGTCTGATTGGCCTCATTTTCTGCAGAAACACTGGCTTCCCCGCCAATACCTGCTGCAAAGATATTTCCTACGACGCCTCCGGAAGCAGTAATTCTTACTTTTGATATTTCACTCCCGCTGCTGGTAACATAGGCTGCAGAACCGGAGCCGTATACATTACCCACGCTGCCCCCCGTTATATTGATATCCAGCTCACCGGAAAATGTCGGAATGCTTTTATTCCTGCCCGATCCTGCCCCATAGATGCTTTTGACCGTTCCGCCTGAAATATTAAGGACCGTAGTTCCGGAATACGGAGATTTGGCCTCACTGTATCCCTGACAGCCACCGACCAGTTTATCTACATTTCCCCCTTCTATGTTGATTTCCACATCTGCATTTTTTATTTCTCCACTGGCGCTGCCTGCAATAATAGTCGCTACATCTGCACTTCCCCCTACCGTAATAACGGCTTTCTTCTGCTTAACATCGACAGAGGGCTTACTTCTTATATAACCTACAATTCTTGTAATTTTTCCGGCGTATACACTGATTGTTCCCACATTTTCAGTGATGTCATTCTGTCCGGATCCATACAAATAGAGATTTGAACCAGTTGTAACACTGCTGTTAATCCGAATATTGTGTCCGTTACAGTACATATGATCCAGGTTCAACAGTTTAACAGAATCAAAGATAATTTCCTCGTACTGGTAAAAATCATTGTTTGCACTGTTTGCGTGATTCGATAATTCTATTTTATCATTGATACCTTTAATTGTGACTGGGACTGCATTATCTGATAAAAAATGCCACTTCCATTTATTTTGCTCAGACACCGAACTATTTCCTTTATAGGTATAATTTTGTGTCAATATAATCTGGTTACTTTCAGCTGTTCCTCCGGCTTCCCTCTTATTTAGCCGTGACGCCGCCATTTCCAACGTCTGAACGGCCTGATCGCTGGATTTTCCGGAATTGATGTCATTACCATTTAACTGATCTACATAAATTATATTGATATCCTCTACCGCAGCCACTGCGTCAGAATACAGTACAACCGCCTCAGAAGCGGAACGCGAACGTGTCAGTTTCACAGGAGTGATCACACACCGGTAATATAAATCAACACGATTTTCTTCAAGCTCTCTCTCATATCTTGGAGTATCGGCCCCCTGAAGCTCCGTCCAGCCGCTTTCCGTCTCCATGTCACTGCCAACGGCTTCCGATGGGGTAGCCGAATGGGCAGCGTGCATGATTGTGATCTTCTTTCCTTCCTGCTGTTCTATATCCCCGGCACGATCAGTAACCTGCCACTGGTACCGGTACATAAATTCATCCGGATTTTCCGGTATCTCCCCGGTGCTGTTATCGATCACGGTATACACTGCCGTGTTCCCTTCCCGTTTCGCTTCCACGCGGAAATGATAGTTTTCGGCCTTTTCCCATACCGAGTACAAGCTCAGATACTCGCCCTCCACCGAAGAAATGGTCTCCCCGGGAGTTCTCACCAGGCCAGGTTCCTCCCCTTCTAAAGTCCAGCCTTTAAACGTCTCCTGGTAAAATTCGTTATCCTCATGGAGCAGACTGATCTCTTCCGGACATTCCGGCAGAAGAATCTGTTCATCCCGGACCGGCAGTTCCATCTCTGCCTTATCATCCAAAGCAGCCGTAACAAGCCCGTCCGCCACTTCGTATCCGGCATATTCCGCCGCATCGATGAAAGTCTGATTATCCTGAGAACAAATCACAAAACCTCTCTGATCCTCATAAAATATGGTTTCCGGGTTTTCGATCTGTTGTTCCATTATGTACTCTATCGCGTATTCCGCTTCATCCTCCAAGGGATTTTTGATCTTCTTTCTACCCCTGTCTGTGGCGGAATCCGTTGCTGCGGCTCCTCCATTTTCTACTCCTGGCACTGTTTCTGCACCGGTCTCTGTTTCCACAGCGGTTCCAGTCTCCGCTTCGGTGTCTGTTTCGGTACTGTTTTCTGCTCCGGCTTCGGTATTCGTTGCTGTACTATTTTCTGCTTCGGTTTTCGGGGGTGTTTCTGTATCACTTTCTGTTCCGGTTTCTGGGGGTGTTCCGGCAGCACTTTTTGGTTTGGTTTCTGGGGGTGTTACGGTTCCATTTTCTGGTTTGGTATCTGGGGGTGTTCCAGTACCATTTTCTGGTTTGGTTTCTGGGGGTGTTACGGTTCCATTTTCTGGTTTGGTTTCTCGGGGTTTTACGGTTCCATTTTCTGGTTTGGTTTCTCGGGGTGTTCCGGCTCCATTTTCTGCTTCCGTTTCCGGGGGTGTTCCGGTTCCATTTTCTGCTCCCGTTTCCGAGGGGGTTCCGGTTCTATTTTCTGCTCCCGTTTCCTGGGGTGTTCCGGTTCCATTTTCTGCTCTCGTTTCCGGGGACGTTCCGATACCATCTTCTGCTCCCGTTTCCAGTTTTCTTCCGGTACCATTTCCTGCTTCAGATTCTATTTCCGCTCTGATACTACTTTCCGCTCCAGATTCCGTTTTCGTTCCAATACCACTTTCCGTCCTGGAATCATCGTCATTTGTCCCTGCCGTTACCGCACCTTCGCACAACAGCGCCTGGATATGGGGTATAATCCCTGCATTCAAAGCCGGTGGCGTATTCTCACTATATGCATTGCTCGGACTTGATTTTTTCGCAGCATTGGAAGGTGTCGCCTTCTGTTCTTTATCTAGAAATTCCCAATCACGGCTGACAATTTCCCCGCCATCAAATTCATTGATCACAACAGAAAATCGGGGAGCGTGTTCTGCGTCTCTGCCTGAGAACGCATAATCACCAATCCCCATGAGACTCTCCGGAAGCCTCAATTCTCCTTTCAGACCGCCCAGATCATAAAACAAACAGGAACCGATATAGGTAATGCCATCTTCTATCATCAGAGTGTGAATCTCTTTTGCATACTCCAGAAATGGTGCATTTTCCTTGGTAAAATCGTTTGTATCACCGGTACCCTTTAATGTCAGAACACCGTCTTCCAATTCAGCGGTCACACTCTCACCCACATGGAATTTTACTGTTCTGCCCTCTGTTGCATAGGCAAGTATAGACTCAAAACTCAAATTAGTCAGCATAAGACAGACGATCAGACTAGCAGCAATCCACCGCTGCCGGTGATATCTCCGCCTGTTCCTTCTGTTTCGTATCTGTTTTGTGTCCATAGTTATACCTCCGACTTTATGAATAACAGGAAGCCTTTACTCGCTTATCCCGCCAATCGTGATAGAATCTGCAAACTGACCGCCTGCGGTAAGATTCAGGCTGGTATCTGACTTCAGCAGAATCAGAGAATACACCCCGAGCCCCGGTGATGTATAGATAAATTCACTGCCATTTAATTTCACCCTGTCGTCGGCCTGATTCACCGTAATTTGATCTGACAATATCTGAATTTTAATATCTCTTGACGAATCGGCACAGATCATTGTCAGTACTGCGGCGGCGTTGCCCTCATGATCCTCCACCGTATATTGATTCCCCAGACCTTTTTCAAAAACGGCTTTTAACGTTTTTTCATATGGGGACATCGATTTTACGGTTACGGTTGTCACCTGGTCATTCTTAACCGGCGTCACGGTAATCTCTGCTGTAGTCTGTGACCCGGCTGAAAGCTTACCGGATTCAGGCGACGCACTTCCATTTGTTACCTCTATCTCATATGGGATCTCTGTCTGGGTTATTCTTTGAGCATCTGCGTAATTAAACAATTGCACCGTGAAGTTTGCTCTATCCGGATCGATATAATATTTCACATCCTCCGCCTCTTCCTTCAGAAGATCGCTTGTAAAATAGAATTCCTGGGGCGCAATGATTCCGCTCTGTTCTTTCCTGGACACGTAACGCGCCGCAGTGACACTCACTCCAGCTGCCAGTACGGTCAACAGAACTATCCCTGGAAGAAACCGCAGCAGACGCCGGCTTTTTTTATTTTTATTCATAACCTTTGTCTCCTCATTACGGACTGACCGGGGTCGTCTGTTCTGCCTGAACGGTCACTGTTATCAGGTCTATCTCATCGGCATATTCTGCATTGCTCACGGGCAGCAAAACGGTTAATACATAAGTATGTTTAGTTTCTACGGAATGAGGAAGAAAGCCGCCTTCCAAGACGGCTTTCCCATCCGAGAAGCTCAATATTCCAGTATTCACTGTATTTCCCAATCCGCTGCTCCCTGATTCCTCTTTTGCAGAAAGCGTAAATTTCAATGGCAGATTGTCTGTAGTTTCGACCGTAATTGAATAGTTCTGCCCTACCTCACTAATCTGGCCCTCTTTTGTGTTGGTAACAACGAACTCATATTGCTGTGCCGAGTCATTTCCCGGCTTCATCCCATTTATATCGATCTGAAATTCGCTGCTGCCGCTTCCCCACAATGCCACAGACGCCACAGCTCCGCCCTCTATCCGGGTTCTGTATCTGGCAAGGGTACTTGGCAGTATCGTCATTGTGACTGCACAAAACAGTAAGATATATCCTATGATTCTGGCTCTTGTCAGGTGTTTTTTCATTTTCATAGTATCCTTCCTGCCTATGGTATTTCTGCTTATTCAGTGCTCATTTCTCTTAGACTTTCGAACCGTCTGACCGGGAAAGCATACGAACAATACCACGGCCAGTAATATGAGAAGCCTGCCGGGAACTGTGCGAAAGAACATGAAAATGTTTCCAATACCCGGAATAACAACGATCACACGGCCTGCAATCTGGTCCGTCTGTACCGGAACACGGTCAGCCACATTGTTATAATCGCCCTTCGTAATAATGCCATCCGCTGTATTTTCAATAAAACGGTGTGTAATCAGGCTGCCGTTATCCCAATAGCTGATAATATCCCCTTCCTGATACAGTTCCTCCTGATGGATAATCAGAAGATCCCCTGCCGATATGACTGGTTCCATGCTGCCCGTCAGAACAATAACCTGGGAATATCCGAAGATGGCCGGTAATTGATCCTTCCACATCATATTTGAAAATAACTGCCAGGCATTGATTATAATGACAATGACCATCAGGATTAAAACAACGTTTTTACTCAGTTTTCTCAAAATGTTCCTTCTGCTGCCAGTCTCTGCATCTCAGCTAAGCTCTGCGCCTGCCGCAGACGTGTCGTCAGCTTTCCTCCGCATGAATTTTCATATTCAGTATATAGGTATGTTCCGTACCGCTGCCGATACGGGTATCCTCGCTGTCATTTCCTTCCGGCGGCCAGATCCAGTCCAACCGGTATAGTTCACTCGATTCAGCGTATATTTCCGTGTTTAACCTCAGATCTGTGCCGTTCCTTTGCAGAGTACCGGAAACCGACCGCTTCGTCTGCTTATTTCCAGCGTTATCCAGTGGGGTCAGCGTGAAGGAAAGCGGAAGATGAAGTCCATCTCCTTCTGACATGGTTACCGTTGCGTTCAGCGAAGTACGCCGCGTGTTCTGCAGCCGGAATAAGTAGTATCCGGAAGATCCCGGTGCAATTTTGTTCTGCTCTCCGCCGGTGCGGTTGGAAAATAAATCAATGGTACAGTTCTGCGTCCACTGCGCATAAGATCCATCTGTTGTCTGCCCGGAAACATCAAGAACTCCTCCATCAGGCTGCGTCGGTTCTTCCGGCTTCTCAGGTTTTACAGAATCACGATCCGAATCAGATGAGTTCCCGGAACCGGATGGCTTTGATGGCATTACCTGGTCTGCCGGGAAAGTGGGTCCTGTTGGATTCTCCTGTTCTTCCGTATCTGACTGACCAGCGCTATTTTTCGAAGAAGATTCTTCCGGAGATTCTGAAATTTCCGGAAAACGGTCTGACGCTCCCGGTCTCCCAATTTCTTCGGAGGATGGGGCAGACGTATCACTTCCAGCCTCACTTTCCGTTTCCGGCTGCTTCGAAGTTCCGCTGCCGATAGGACTGACAATTCCGTCTCCAACAACGACGCCCGATGCACCCGGAAGCTCTGCAGTTCCATCCGGATTTATAATCTTTCCTCCAGGCTCAATCACTGTTCCGTCAGGCAGACTTACCGCTCCATCGGCGTCCACCTTAATATCACCGGACGCTATCGGCTGTTTTTCTATCACAGTGTCATCTGAGAGTATAATATAGGCGGTGTCATCCGTCTTACCTCCCGGAAATACTACGTTCCCATCGGGCAGATGCACGTTGCCTCCCGGAGTCACGATCACACCATCTCTGACATTTGCGCTTCCCGTGGGTGTGACAACGTCTCCGTCACGAGTGGAGAAGGTAAAGCTTTCTGAATCAATCCTCATACTCTCCTGATCCAGCTCAATTACTACTTCCAGCACTCGTACATCAATGGATAGTTCAATCGCATATGCTCCATTTTCCGTCAATTGGATGGACACGTCTTTCTCTTTCCTGCTGTCATACTGGATATTGATCTTTCTCTGTACCTGTACTTCTCCCTCATCGGTGAGAATGGATATGGTATGCTCTCCCTGCGGTACATTGGGAAATAAAAAACCGCCTTTTGAGTCTGATACGGTTGTAATCGGATCACTGTGCAGTTCGAGACGCCGCCCTGCTGCCGGTGTGCCATCCGTGTATGCCACAATACCGGAGAGATGAATCATTGTACGGCTGTCCGTACTCTCCGGCGTCAGTAAGATCGTATCGATCAGCTGTCCCATAGAAGACGGTCCGGCATTGCTGCCTAATATGTATCCCACCAGACTGGAGGTTATCAGTGTAATAAAAAACAACAGCAGGATCAGCACCAGCCATATTCTGCTGTTATCCCGTCTTTTTACCTCAGATCCCGTTTTTTTCTGTTGTTCCATGGCGTGAATCCTCCTTTAGGGAAAATAGTGCATTCAGCCTATGGCAAAAAATACGGTCACCCATATTCTTTGCCGAGGGCTGAAGGCCCTCGCAGAAATACCCCGGCACAGGGGGTAGTGATTTTTATGGATTTTCAGTAGTTGAGGTTGGAGTTTGCTGTGTACCGGTGACAGTAATTTTTAATGTTAAATCTTTATCGTTATAAGCATTATCGTTGTCGCTTGCTGTGGCATTTCCATTTGGCCATTCCCAAGTCACGGTAATTGGTTTTTTCATAGCATCTGCCGCTCCATCATAGTCAATTTTTTTTGTAATACTCTCACCCAACGTATATGAAGTACCATCCACCTTAAAAATAAATCCATCTGGAATTCCATTTGCACCATCTTTACTGATTATAATGCTGCAATCAATTCCCACCTCACTGCCAGTTCCATCAACCACAATCTCAAAAGAGCCTTTTGTCCCAGGTGCAATCACACCCTCTTTAATAGTACCTTCGTTATAACTGGCCCTGTTTGCAGTACTCCCCAAATCAATCCCCGTCATTGTTGCCTCTTGGCCATTCGCTTTAAAACTCCAAGCCGCCACCGTAGCCGTGGCGCTCCCGGTAACCTCCGTAGCATACTTAGCCATCGTCCCGCCCGTCAGGCTGGTAGTCACAAGTGTCATTGCCACTGCCAAAGCGCCAAGACAGGAAACATACGATCTCTTCTTCATACTTAATCTCCTCGCTTTCCATATAATAGGGAACCGCTTAGCTGATAACAGAACATCGTCAAGGTACGGTTCCCTGTGCCTGTGACATTAAGATTTATCCCGGGCACTCCCATACCCGGTTCTGTATGGCTCTCCTACGCCGTGCCCATAGAGCAAGAGCCAGTGCATACAACTTATCTTCTTACCTTTCGTTACATACACGAAAGTATCATGCCTTAAGCTTCATGGTTTTCGTTCCTTACTCTCACGTTCCGCTTTCAGGGCCGCAAGCTCCGCCTCCAGCTGCGCGGTATGGGACGCCTCCTCCTGGTCAGCCCGGCGCCTCCGCCAGATATCCCAGAGAAGGAAAAGAAGCAGGGGGCAAATAATAAAGAGGATCATCCCTGTGGTAGTCTGCATAAACAGGATCATGCTGCCCAGGCCCCCGATTCTTCCGCCCTTCCAGATGCCCTGTATCTGATCCGCAGTCACTGGCAGCCGGTCTTCTGTATTATTGGCATCGCCCCGGGTTACATATCTTACCTCCCCCTCCTCACCTGCAGTCACGCCTGCGATACGGTGCGTGATCGCCTTTCCGGAGGAGAGGTAACAGATAACGTCCCCTTCTTTCAGCAGATCCGTATCCGTATTGTGTATAAAAATCATATCGCCAACCCGAATCACCGGTTCCATGGAACCGGATAACACCACGGCAGGCTTGATGCCAAAAACACCGGGAAGCTCATCAGGATTCCTATAACTTCCGACAATTAATATCAGATTGATGATAATAACAGGAATGAGCAGCACACACAGTACCGCCCCTGTTACCGTAGAAACTATCGTGGAGGTCTTTCTACGCTCATGAAATTCTCCTTTTGGCTCTTGTATTCAGCTTCGGGCAGACTGGATTGAAAGGCGCTCGCAAATGTACGCTTTAAGCGTATGTTCATCGTTTCTGTCTCCCCTGTATACTTTCCTATTACATAAAATAAAAGCCAGCCTCATACTACACAGCTGACTTTCTATCTACAGGCAACTGGCTGGCATTCCTTCGACTTATTCTTCAAGGGATATTTCCCGCCGCTTCTAACATTTTCTTATGTTTTTAGAATACTTCTTTTTACTGGAAATAACAAGATTTTACACCGTTTTGGCAATGCCATTTATGTGGCAATAATGATGCCATTTTCTATTTATCGGAAAATACAGTTCGGACTAACTAAAGTATCATGAAGGTTTATCCAGGTGGTATTCTGGCATTTTTGATGCCAAATAAATGGCATTGCCAATATCTTCCATTATCTTGTCATTTACATTTAAATGAAGTATTCTTTGCAAAGAAGAGAAATTACACATATGCCATTTTCCTTGAATTGTACTCTTTTGATATACCATGAATTGCATCCACAGTTAGGCGGTCTACGATCAGATAAAACGGAGGGTTACATATGAAAGTAATAATTGCTGGCGGCTCGGGTTTTATGGGCAGTCATTTTGTTCAGTATATGGCCGGCAAATACCCGGAAAATCAGATTATTAACCTGGATATTTACGAGGATAAGCAGAAATTAAGATCGATGGAAGATATGGCTAACTATCAGTTTATGAGATGGAATTTGACCAACCGGGAGGCAGTTTTTCATCTGCTTGATACGGTAAAACCCGATATTATCATCAACTTTGCACAGGAACAAAGAGACCCCTGTGGAATGGATTCATACGCAGAAAAATCGGAGACAGCAGCCATAAATCTTCTCGATGCCTGCCGCACCTGTGGCATCAGACGGTATCATCACGTATCATCAGAAAAAATCTATGGCACACGTCCGCCTTATCATACCCCTCACATTTTTACAGAAGAAACTCCCATCGCTGTGTCAGACGCATTCTCTCCAGTGATGACGGACGCGGATCTGACCGCCCGGATGTACCACAGATTCGACGGTCTTCCAGTTACTATTTCACGATGTTCCAAAAACTATGGGCCTTATTGCAGCCAGAATGAATTCCCTTTTACAGTTGTCAGGAAAGCACTGGCTGAAGAAACGATAATTCCAGAAACAGACGGAGAAACCATAAACGGCTGGCTCTATGTAGCGGATCACTGCCGTGCCCTCGATCTGATTATCAATGAGGGGAAAGACGGTGAGATCTATCATATCGCCAGTGAGAGTATGCTGACGAAGACCGAAGCCGTTAAGACAATAGTAAGGATTCTGAACAAACCGGAAGATCTTGTCTACTGTTCTAAAGATAATGGGAATCATAAAAGACAATCTGTACTGGATACTTCAAAGATCACGCAGGCGCTAGGCTGGGTCCCCTCCTATGATTTTGAAACGGGTCTCAGGAAGACGATCCTCTGGTACATGACTCAGCAGAATTGAGACTAAAGCGAGGAATTTTATGCAATTCTATGAAAAACTTATATTTTTACAAAATCTCACACAAGTTACAAATCGAATGCTGGCACATGAAATTCAGGTGGACCCCTCACAGATCAGCCGTCTGCGTACCGGAGCCAGAGGAATTCCGCGCAACCGCGATCTTATTAAAGCCATGTCCTCCTACTTCGCAAAACGGTGCAACACGGAATATCAGCGTCAGGCCCTTTCCGGAATGCTCGGTATCAAGCAGGCGCTTACTCTGAAAAAGGATCAGCTGTCTGAGATCCTCTATTATTGGCTCTGCGGTGAATCCGCTGAAGTCGGCCGTTTTATCCGGACCTTCGAGTCGCTCACCTTTGGAGATCCGGACGCAGGTATCCCAGAGGATCCATTCAGGCTAAACATTGATAATGCCGTCTATTATGGCAATGACGGAAAACGATCCGCCACGCGCACGGTTTATCAGCATTTACTGTCGATGGAAAAACCGTGTACGATTTACATCCTGTCGGATGAAGCCGATGACTGGATTTCTGAAGATATAGAATTTTCCCGCAGCCTTCAGGCCTGGGGGTTAAATCTTTTGCACAGAGGGTTTAAAATTTTACAGATTGTACCTCCTGCTGCGCCTTCCAACCTGGCATTTGAGTCATTAACCCGCTGGCTTCCTCTCTATATGACCTTCCAGGTAACCGCATATTTCTATCCCCGGCTGCGGGACAGTCTGCATCGGCGTACCCTCATCGTCGTGCCCGGAGAAATCACTATGACTTCAAACTCCGCCGCGCATCAAACCATCAGCACCGAGACCATGCTGACTACGGACACGAGGCTGACTCTGGCCTATGCCTCTCAGTTTCAGGACTATATATCCCTTTGCCGCCCTATGCAGATTATATATACGGAGTCTCAGGGACTAATGTACTGTTTTACCAGTTTTTTATCATTTGATGGGGACCGCATTCAAAAGCTGCCCTCTCTTTCCGCAGAAACGGCGCCTCCCGAGCTGATGGCCTACTGTACGGAAAAGCAGGCACATCCCGACCTGTTGAAACTCGGTAATCTCTATCTTCAGGAATTAGCCCTTTCTAAAGGCAGCAGCAAACCATATGTATTTATTGATCTTGTGTATCTAGCCAGTGCAGAAGATGTAAAAAGCGGCAAAGTCCCTATTCTCCTGTCTTATACTAATGTCGACTCGCCTCCGCTTTACTACACATCTGAAACTTACATTCTGCATTTAAAAAATATTCTGGATATTTTAGATACCTATGATAATTACCATTTTGTGCCTATTAATCCGAGAGCCCAAAAGGAAGGTACGCTTATGGTGAAAGATGGCCATAGAGTTCTTCTGGTGCGTGGATATCATCCGGTCTCCGTCCTGGAAATATCTCAGCCTGAGATGATACAGCTCTGTCAGGAATATTTATACAAAATGGCTGAGCAGATCGGATACAGCGGAATGAACAGAGCCAAGATTATTTCTCAGATAAAAAAAAGGATTCGGGAACTTCAGGTTTAATCGATTCTGTCTTCCGTATCCAGGCCATGGATGGGGTTTGGGGGCCAAACGCAAAAGCATTTGGCCCCCATTCATAATGAACTATTTGCAAAGACTGGTAATTCGTTCTGACGAAATGGAAGGGGATCCATTTCCCTGTTCTCTCTGTATATATCATTATAGTTCAATTCCCCATATATCACTATTCCATTTCTGCCTTTTTATATCACAATCCTGCCAATTCGGGACATTTTGCCGTATTTTGTCCGTTTTTTCAATTTTCAGCTTTGGTCCGTTTTAGCCTGGTACTCTATGAACCTTCAACCAGATTTAAGCATTCACCATATACTCTTTGATATTGTCCAGCACCTTTTCACTCAGAAGGCCGAATGCCTGTTTCGTCCTGCCTGCGGAATAGTTGACGCAGAATACTCTCGGATGGTTTAAAAGCGCTCCCGTCGGATCGCCGATGGCTCCGGCCGTATCACAGGCAAAGTAGTTATCTCCACCATCCAGCCAGTTCTTTAAATCTTCCGCTTCAAAGGCAGGTCCGATGGATGTGTTGAACAGGATCTTTCCATTGCCCAGCGCCTTGAATTCCTCCTCGTGCATGAGAATCACGTTCTTATTTAAGCAGGCAAATACCACCTCGGACTGCTCCAGCAGCTCGGTAAGCGGACGGTATACCATGCCTTCTGCGTCGTAAGCCGGCTTTCTGCTCCTGCTGTAGTAGGAAACCTCGGCGCCCATAAATTTCATGGCCTCGGCGATCATTCCACCGGACACGCCCATTCCCACCATGCCTACCTTGAGTCCCGTGATCTCCACCGGCATCTCCTTCCACATGGGACGGTCATAGCCATGAAGAAAACGCACCAGCTCGCAGACCACGTATTCCACGACACCTCTGTCGCCATAGTCCCGGATTCCTTTCACGGTAACGCCGTGCTCCTCCGCCCAGGCGATGTCCACATTGGCGCTCTCTTTGGAATACAGGCTGCAGCACATGCCCACATAACGGACAGCGGGACAATGTTCAAATACATAGCTGTTGATTTTTGATGTATAGCTGAGCAGGACGCCATCCGCGTCTCCGATTCTCCTGATAATTTCATCATCATCCGCCGGCACGCCGTCGTACATGACGACTTCCTCCGCATACTGATGCAGTTCTTTTTCCGCCTCTTCCACCAGGCTTACCGGCTCGATGGCCACTAATTTCTTAAACATATCCTCATCCTCCTTATTTCGTTAAAATACGATTGGTGATACCAGATTGCGAAGAACGGCCACGACACTCCAGCCCGCGATCGCACTGGTGTCGGAGTAGATATCCACGACCGCCTTTACCCCTTTAATCTCCGCCGTGATCTTATGGTCATCACCCACAAATCCGGGGATGCTGTGAATATTTACCTTCGTGTGTTCCGGACCTGTTGTGGCCAGAGAAGCCGCCACTGCCACATTGACCTTGGTCGGCAGAAGCGCGATCGCTTCCTTCGCATTGCCCGCGAATACCTCTGTGCCCTCTGTGTCTGTCATCAAATGGTCTTCAAACAGAGGCGTATTCTTCAGCGATTTCGGCCCCTTCCTCGTCTCAATACCGGAAACCGCATCCCCCATCAGAGAAACCGTCCGAAGCACATCAAAACCGCCCACCGCGCCGGACGCAATATGTACCCTGGTCCCATGCTCCAGGGCTGTGCGCTTTACTTCCTCATAGAAATCCGCGTCCGCAAATGCGCCGATCGACAGCACAATGATGCTGGTTCCTGCACAAAGAGCCTTGACAGCCATCCCTTTTACCGCGGCAACAGAGGCCGCCTCGGCTATGTAATCCGGTTTCAGCGCCAGAAGCTCGTCCACATCCGCGCACGGCCTGCATCCTGTTTTTTCCGCCAGAGCCTTCGTCTTCTCCTCATTACGGCCCGCGATTCCCACCAGCTCGTACTCGTCCAAATAACCGTTTTTCCACGCGTCTGCAATAATTCCGCCCAGATACCCACTACCCAGGATTCCAAGTTTTAATCTGCTCATGATAAACTCCCTTCGGCCGCCTGCTCGGGCGGCAGTCTTTTTTTCTTTTTCGTTTCTTCGATTCATTTATTTTAAAAACCGGCCGCGACCTCTGTTCCCCATCGCGGCCGGTTTCCATACCAGCCCAGTATACCATGAAATTCCAGTTCAAGGAACCTCTCTTTTTCTGAGATGTTCCGAGTAAAGGGAGCTTACACGCCCTCTCCGTCCGTCTTCACAAGACCCTCCGGCGTCAGCTGATAAACGGCAGTACAGACCTCTTCGATATATTTCCTGTCATGAGAAATGCTTAATATGGCTCCCTGGTACTGGCGCAGTATCTTTCGGATTACCGGCCCTGACAGCGGGGAGAAATTGCGCGTCGGCTCATCCAGGATCAGGACATCGGCCCCTGACAGGCTCATTTTCAGCAGAAGTACCTTTGCCTTCTGGCCGCCGGAGAGCTCCGACATCGGATGATTCATTTCATCGACGGTGTATTTCATAGAGCCCAGATACGTCCGGATGCGTGTCGTCTCTTCCTTGTCACCGGTCACGGACAGAAATTCCACAGGCGTCCGGTCCAGCTCCAGAAGGTCCTCATAATTCTGCGGCATATAACAGGCCCGGATATCGGTCCGGCTTAAAAGCTCCTCCTTCATCTGTTTCAGCAGCGTCGTCTTGCCAGCGCCGTTTTTTCCGGTAATACAGACCCGCTCTCCGCCTTTTATCCGCAGGAATACATGTTCCGCCAGAAGACGCGGTTCCTCTTCTTCCGAGGATGGTGTAAGGAGCCGGTCCAGGGAATATTCCAGAACGGTTTTTCCGGCGGGCATTTTTACCTTTTCACCCAGCTTAAAGAAGATCGCATCCTCAGTCTCCGGTATCTCCGTTTTGTCTAAAGCCTCCCGTTCATACCTCTTTTCCAGAGATTTCACCGCTTTCATCTTCTTTTTCAGCAGGTATCCGCCGTGTGGGTTCTGACGGCTTATGCTGTTCAAATCGTGATCCACCGCCTGCTCGATTCTGCGGAATTTCTCCTGCCGTTTCTTCTCTTCCCTGCGCTCACTTAACGCCTGCTGTTCCTGACTGGCCAGCTGCGCCGCACGGTTTGCCGCATACTGGCGGTAGCTGGTTTTTGCTATGCTGTAGTGGCTTTCCGTTTTACGCTTCAGCTGTTCGATATGGATTACCACATTGGCGGTCCGCTCAATCAGCGTCTCATCGTGGGAGATAAACAACACGGGCTGTACCGCTTCGAGAATCAGCTTTTCCAGCCATTCCAGCGTCTCGATGTCAATGTCATTGGACGGCTCATCCAGAAGCAGGACGGTGGGCTGTGCCATGAGAAGCCGTGCCATCTGCGCTTTTACCTTTTCACCGCCGGAAAGCGTGCTCATCTTCTGGTCCCGGTAGAAGAAATCCGTGGGCAGCTTCAACTGTCCGGCCAGATGGGTCAGTTCTCTGGGCGTCTGCATCCCAAAGGCATCCTCCCCGCAAAAATATTCATAGACTGTCTTTTCTTTCTCCTCCGCTGGCAGTTCCTGGGGCAGATAGCCCGGATGCTCTCCCGTACAGATCCGTTCGCCCTGCGCCTCCGCATAGCCTTCGATCAGTTCGGGATCGTAAATCCATTTTAACAGGGTGCTCTTTCCATTTCCCTCTTCCCCGATCAAAACTACCTTATCCCCGGGGTTCAGCACAAAGCTGAAATCCTTTAATATGACTCTGAAATCCTTTTTATGCGTTATTGTCAATTGTTTTATCTGTAACATAAAAATCCCTCCCGGCCAATCGTCCGGAAGGGATTAAAGATTCTATACGTATGAGGAAACGCGCGCAGAACAAAGCCTGCACAAACTCATGTCTGTACGGAATTTTCCCTGATGACCGGACGAAATGGCATAGAATACAGGGCACCATCTCCGCACTTACGTGGGGGAGCATGCCTGTTACCTCAGTGTTTCTCAGCCTTTTCTTCGTCATTATTTTGTCATCATCTTCCGACAGAACCTTCTTTCCTGTTTTTATTTTTTTAATTGGTGCTATCCGCAGTATACGATAGGGTGGAGAATTTGTCAAGGGGGAGTGATGGAAAGTTACACTCCTGAGTCTGCGGAAAGGGTAAACGAGTGGAAACTGATATTTTTTGTTCCTCTGTACCGAAAGTATAACGCATGGACTCCATCCGGGATTCGGAGATCGGCTTTGTGGGTTTTCCATTCGTTAGAGCTGGTTACCGGGATTTCTCCGAGGGGATTTCCGTCCCAGGATGTTAAGAGTTCAAGGGCTCCGTTTCCCATGCCGCGGGTGGTTACGGAAATTTGTTTTACGGCGTCGCAGGAAAAATATTTAAAGCCTGCGGCGGCGCCGTCCCGCAGGTTGGCTATGTAGCCCTGTGCTTCGGAACCGCCGCATCCGTCCTGGGTGATTTTGGGGAAGCGGCAGTCCATCCAGTCGCCGGGGAGGGCGGTGAAGGCGGACTCATCCCGGCAGTATAGGTTGCAGGCGATGTATGCCGGGTACGTACCGTTTCCCGGGAGAGGGCCCTGGTTGGGGCCGCAGGAGGTCATCTCAGCCTGCGGTATGGAGCCGTCGCCGCGGAATGTGATCGGTTCTATACAGCCCTGTCTGGAGAAATTGGTTCCGTTGGTGTGACGGTGGTAAAAGACGTACCACTGGCCCTGAATTTCTACGATGCTTCCGTGATTATTGCCGCCGTAGTACATGGGACGTTCTGCAGGCTTATAGGTACTGATATAGGAATCGTTGTTGCTCACGATTACGCCGCCGTATGTGAAATCGCGGTTGGGGAATCGGCTGACAGCATAGCAGAGTTCGTGACCCAGGATCGAGGAATAGATCAGGTAATAAAGACCGTTCCGCTTTCTGATGGAGGAAGCCTCGAAGAACTCATGGCCTTCAAAGCCGGTCCCCTGGCTGTGGAAGGCGTCGGGGATCAGGAAGTCCGGCCCCTCTTTGACGGTGACCATGTCAGGCTCTAAGGCACATACCATGGAACCGATGCGTGACGGATCATTTTTCCTGCAGAATCCGGTGTAAAGCCAGGTGGTCTCTCCTTCTGTCAGAACTCCCGGATCAAACTGAGGCTGGTCACCGGGGCGTTTTCCCAGAAGTGTGCCGTCCAGGTAGTGAACGTATCCGTAAAACCGATACGTTCCGGCAGGCGTGTCACAGACTGCCGCCGAGACTATGGGGAGACGGTCCAGTACGTAGTAAAGATAGTACCTTCCGTCCGGGCCTTGTGTGACGTCCGGGGCATAGAGACACATTTCACCGTCGCCGTTTTCCGGGTCGTCAGTCCGTTTGTAGATCACGCCCTCACAGGTCCAGTCCGTCAGGTCGCAGACAGGGGCCGACCAGCAGACGTAATCGCCGGGACAGTAGACGTATCCGTTAAAATGGTCATGGGAGCCGTAGACGTAAACGCGGTCGCCAAAGACGTGCGGCTCGCCATCCGGTACGTATTCCCATGATGGAAGATATGGGTTAAATCCTGGTTTCTTCATAGTATGTATACTCTCCTTTTACTTGGACGGTTTTAACCCTTTAATCCGCTGGTGGCAATGCCTTCGACAAAGTATTTCTGTGCCATGAAGAACAGGAGGATCAGGGGCAGTACGACTACGAAGGAGGTGGCCATGATTTTGCCCCAGTTGATCACGGATTCGGAATCCAGGGATAAGCGGAGCGCCAGGGATACGGTATATTTCTTCCCTGAATTGATAAAAATCAGGGAATTGAAGTAGTCGTTGTACGTCCACATGAACTGGAATAATGCCGCAGAGAACAGGGACGGCTTCATGAGGGGCAGGATAATCTGCATCAGCGTGCGGAATGTGCCGCAGCCGTCTATGTATGCCGACTCGTCCAGATCCCGCGGAATTCCCCGCAAAAACTGCACCAGCATGAAGATAAAGAACGGATAGCAGGCCAGAGCCGCCAGGGCGTAAAAGGGGATATACGTATCAATCCAGCCAAATTTGGCAAACAGCGTGTAGCGCGGAATGATAATGACCGCATTGGGAAGCATCAGCGTCGCAATCAGAAGGGAAAACAGCGCCTTCTTAAATGGAAAATTGAATCTGGCAAAGCCGTAGGCCACAAGGGTGCTGGACACCAGCGTCAGCAGGGTGACCGGAATCACCAGCCGGAATGTATTCCAGAAATAGACGGCGTATGTCATGGTGCCGCTTCCTCTCCAACCGTCTATAAAATTCTGAAAGCTGTAATGGGTGGCCAGCAGTTTCGTGGAGCCAAATATTTCATCGTTGGTCTTGAATGCCGCAAAAAACATCCAGAGAATCGGATACAGCAGCACCAGTCCGATCACCGCGATCACAAGATAGGACAATATGGTCTTCACAGTCTTTTTCGTCGTTTTTCTATTCATATTCATCCCTCTTCCATCAGAAACTTCCTTCGTCGTCATAGTGAACCCAGACAGACGAGGATCGGAACAACAACATGGTAACTGCCACGATCATGACAAAGATCGCCCAGGAAATGGCGGAGGCATACCCCATCTTAAAATAGGAGAAGCCCTCCTTGTACAGCTTCATTCCCAGCACATACGTGGATTTCACCGGGCCGCCCTTGGTGATGACGAAGGCGGAGGTGAAGTTCTGCAGCGCCTGAATCGTCTGCATGATCAGGTTAAAAAATATGATCGGAGTGATCTGGGGAAGCGTGATCCGGAAGAAGCTCTGAAGCTTTCCCGCTCCATCGATGGAGGCGGCCTCGTAAAGCGACGCGGGAACCTGCTTTAAGGCAGCGAGAAACATCACCATGGAGGAACCAAACTGCCAGATTTCCAGGGCGCAGATGGTCTTTAGTGCATATCTCGGATCGCCCCAGAACTGGATGGCCGGCAGACTTAAGCCTGTAAGCAGGGCGTTGATCACGCCGTTGTCGATGAAAAGCGCCTTCCACAGGACAGAGACCGCCACGCTTCCGCCAAACAGCGACGGTATGTAGTAGAGCGTCCGGATCAGGTTAATCCCCTTGATGTTGCGGTTTAAAAATACAGCGACCGCCAGGGCCATCACCAGCTTGCCGGGTACGGTATACAGGGTATAGACCACAGTCACCTTCACCGAATTCCAGAACTCGGTGTCCTTGGTAAAGAGATAGCGGTAATTATCCAGGCCGCTCCAGTTTGGACTGGAGCTGACCTGATAATTGGTAAATGAATAATAGAAAGAACATAAAAATGGATAAATCTGAAGGATAAGCATTCCCAAAATCCAGGGCATCAGGTAGAGAAATGCCTGATAGTCCCGCTTCTTATACCGTTTGGTTTTTATTGCTGTCTGGTTTGCTGCCATAATAGTTTCCCCCGCCGCCGTTTACTGAATGCCGGAAATGTAATTGTTCAGCAGGCTGATAGTCTCCTCAGACGCGCTTTCCGGAGTTGTCACTCCGAATCCAACCGCCTCCACCTCATCGGTCACGATCTGCTTTGCTTCCGCAGCTGAAAAATACTTATCGTCAACCATTCCGCTGTAGCTTCCGGCTACATCCGCGGCCTCCGACAACAGCTTGCTCAATGAGCCGTCCGCCGTACAGATTTCTCTGGCCTTTGCAGTCGGAGGAACACTTCTGGTGCATCCCAAGGTCTCCATGGCCTTCTCATTGTTAAAGAAATAATCTAAAAATTCCACTGCCGCTTCCGGATTTTTGGATTTGGCGTTGATCGCTATGATCTGCGGGCAGTTTGCATTCCATGCATCCACATCGGAGCCCTGATAGAGAGGGAAGAGACCGGCTGTGTATTCTGCATCCGCATTGGCAGCCGCCAGGGTTTCCATGGTGGACATGTAGGTAAAGCTGCAGACGTATTTTCCGGCAATCCAGTTTGGATCGGACTGCATATTGTCTCCGGAGTATGCGGCCGAATAGGAAGCCGGAGCGATCACTTCCTCATCGTACAGGCGTTTCACAAAGGTGTAGACCTCCTGCCACTGCTCGGATGTTAAGTTAATCTCCTTCGTTTCCTCGTTGATAAACGTCTTGCCGCTTAACTGTTTCGCATAGTTGTTGGCCAGAATATTGGCCACATAATCCTTGTTGGAGCAGATTAAGTACATGGAATCGTCGTACTCTCTCACCTTTTTCGCCCAGTCAAAGATGTCGTCCCAGGTATACTGGGTGTGGAAATCGATACCGATCTGATCTGCCAGTCCCTGATTTACCAGAACCGCGCCGCCGGATATTCCGGTCGGGATTCCGAGCTGCTTTCCATCATAGAAGCCGTTGATTCTCAGCTTATAGTAGTTTTCGTCAAAATTGGAAAAATCGAAGCTGGAAGTATTTAAATCCAGGAAGTAATTGGTCTCATCGGAAACCAGCGCCGGCATGAGGCCCGGATCGATCTGGATGATGTCGGGAGCCGTTCCGCTTGCGAGCTGGGTTGCCAGTTTGTCCGCATAGCCGTCGGAGCTTCCGTATTCCGGTTCGATCTTAATATTGGGATTCAGCTCTTCAAACTGCTTAATCACATCGAGCGTGGCCGCAAGGCGTTCCTCACCGCCCCACCAGGAAAACCGCAGTGTAATCTGTTCCGATCCGCCATCCGCTGTTTTGGCGGTTTCTTTTTCCGCCGCCGCGGTCTGGCCCTGTTCTGCCTTCGTATCCGCAGCGGTCGTCTCACCTTTTCCGCCCCCACAGGCTGTTAATAAACTTGCTGCCAGACAGAGCACCGCTGGTATTGCTAAATATTTTTTCATGAAACCTTCCTCCATTTTCTTGTTTGGACGTCCGGACCGTCTCTCCTTTTGATACTCCTATTTTATAATGAAACCAGGAGAAATAAAAGGCGCCCGGCTTTCTAAAATTCTTCTTAAATTGCGATATCTGCAAAAAATGGTATCATTCCTTTTGATAACCGAAAGGAATGATACCATCTCTTACACATTCATCTTTTCACAGGGTATATAGAAGCTGACCGCGGTTCCCATCCCCTTTTTCGACCAGACACGCAGGGCGCTATCCTCTCCATACCGGAGCACGAGTCTCCGGTACAGATTCGCCAGTCCGATTCCACCCGCGTCATCACTCGAAAAGCGGCTCTCCAGACCGGCCTTCTCTTCTTTGGTCATCCCCGCTCCGGTGTCCATCACACAGCAGCGCAGGCGTTCTCCCCGTTTCTGAATGGATACCTTGACGTAGCCCTTCTGCTTCGATCCGCGTATCCCATGGAGCAGGCTGTTCTCCACCAGCGGCTGTAAGAACAGCCGGAACACCGCGGCGTCCATCACCTCATCATCGACCTCATAGTAGATGATAAACTGGTCGCCGAACCGGAATTTCTGAATAGCCGCGTATTTTTTTAAGTACTGGATCTCCTCCTCCACCGTGACCGGCTCCCCGGGGGCGCTCAGCGCATATTTTAAGATATCCGAGACGCAGCGGATTACCGTGCTGATCTCCTCGGGACTGGCCCCCTGCTTCCGCACCTCCATGTCCACGGTCTGAAGCGTATTGAACAGGAAATGGGGATTGATCTGAAGCTGGAGCGCCATCATTTCCGCGTGTTCTCTCTTGTATTCATTTTCCTTTAGCTGGGCGTTTAAATGGTTGGTGTTCAGGAACAGATAGATGATATTATTCATGATCACATCGTATTCGTCCCGGTTGCTGTTTTCCGGCTTCGCCACCGGCAGCCCCTTTTCCGCCTCATTGAACACCGAAATCATATAGGAAATCTGGTCAAAGGACCGCTTCGTCGTCAAATACGCCAGGAACACCACCACACAGAGATCCAGGACCAGAAACGCCAGGAATGACTGCAGCATGGCGAAAATACTCTCGGTTCTGGCCTTTGAGGAGATCGCCGACACGTAATACACTTCCATCGCATCGTAGCTTCCCACACTCAGGAGGCAGGTGCCGTTCTGAGTCCTGACCCAGGTGCCGTCCATCCCCTTTAAATGCTCCTGCCATCCGTCCCCATACTGTTCCTTCAGCCGTGCAAAATACTCCCGGTCCCCGTTCTTACCGCTTCCCGCCGACTGTTCTGCCAGGACATCGCCGTCCCTGTTTACCAGATAGACCGTCTCCTCATGGCCGGAAATCTGCTTTGCCAGAATCTCCTCCAGCTTCGCCACGTCAATGTTTACCACAATACATCCCTTCTGTAAAAGAAGGCGTTTGTAAATGCTCAAAACAGGAACCACCTGATCCGCTCCCAGGGATATCTCCCGCGGCGCAATGTAACTGCTGCTGTCCTTTGCAATCTCCCGGTAGACATCGAGCCAGGAGGAATCCGTACTCTCATCTATGGTATGAATACCCTTGTCCGAGGAAAAATACCGGGCCGCGCCGTCGGTGTAGAGATAGATGGACTCCACATACTCATGGGAATCCTTGATACTCCGCAGAATGGCCAGAAGGCTGTCGATGTTGACCGCATCGCCGTAAGCCATTTCGCTCTGGGACAGAATTCTCTTTAGCGACAGGTTCATCCGGGTCGTGCTGGTCAGCAGATCGTTCTGGTAGAGGACATTGCTCAGGACCAGATCAAAGTTCACATCCACCGCATCCACGGTCTGTCTCCCCTGTCTCTTTAAGTCCCGGTCTATCGTCCGCAAATTCAGGACGCAGAACGCCGTAAACAGGAGCGTCATCGGCAGGAGCATCATACCCAGATAAATCGCCACACGCTTGAAAAAGAACTTTTTCTTCACTGCCCTTCCTCCGTCTTTGATTTCCGGTATTCCATCGGAGTCATTCCATAGTATGACTTAAACGCCCTGGAGAAGTTCTTCGGATTGTCGTAGCCGATATAGTAGGCAATGTCATAGCTCTTATAACGAATGTCCTCCAGCATCTCCTTCGCCTTCTCCATCCGAATGGAAAGAAGCGTATCCGAAAAGCTGGTCCCATTTTTCTCTTTGAAAATCTTAGATAAGTAAGCAGGGCTTAAATTCACCGTCTCGGCCGCCCCCTCCAGGGAGGCATCCTGATAATGCTTCCTCAGATACTCCCTGACGCCGGACACGATCTTGTCGTAATACCCTTTTGGAAGCTCCACCTTCTTCTGGCTTCTGGCATCCAGCTGCTCCTTCACCCGGCCCAGACATTCCAGAAGCATGGCGTAATCCACCGGCTTCAGCAAAAAGTCCTCCACCCGGTTCTGAATCGCCGCCCGGAAATAGTCGTAATCCTGGTGGCTGCTGAATAAAACCACCTTCACATCTTCCTTCTCTAACAATCTGCGGCTGAGCTCGATGCCATCCATATCCGGCATCTCAATATCGCTGAGCACCACGTCCACCTGATTGTTCTCCATAAATTCCAGCGCTTCCACCGCGCTGGTGAAGAGGCCCTCCACGGAAAATCCTATGGTCTTCCACGGAAAAAGCATCCCCATCCCTTCTACGATTTTTTCCTCGTCATCGATAATAATCAATCGGTACATATCCCTTTATCCCCCGTTAAAATCAGCCTTACGGCTTCCCAGCCGCAGCTTTTTACACTACCTGCATTATAACATACCGGCTTTAAAAGGCAAATGCGGATTTCACCAATCAGCAGACCTGTTTCTTTGTACAAAACGTCCTTTGAAATCCGGCCTTTATCTATGGTAAAATAGATCCGGACCCTATACCCAATCTGATTAAACGAGGACATAACCATGACGAAAGACGACGCATTAGAACTGATCGAAAGAATGCCGTACATACCGGCCTTTGTGATCTCCAACGAAAGAAACCGCTTAAGCGCCCTCCGGGCCGCTCAGAAATCCGACGATCCGGTTGAATGGATCAAAGTCGTAAAAACCATCTATATCTGCCGGAACGACCCGAAAACAGGAAGGCGTCCCAGCGACGCGGAAGCCGCCATGGAACAGCAGGCAAAGCTGCAGCTCCAAAACCTCCTGGTTCCCGCCCTCGGCCTGGATCCGGAACAGCTGGATTCCTTTATTGAAAGCCACCTCGCCAATATGTGGTAAATGGTATCCCAGGCGATCGGACAACGCTTCCCGCTTCACCGGCCGGAAGCGTTATTTCACACGCACCGCCACCTTCACGACGTAATCCGCGGTATCTCTGACCGTCAGTTCATCGAGGAGAAGGTCCTCATACCACATTTCATCCAGACGGATCCCCTGTTGTTCGGCGAAATCCCGAATAACCGGATACGCCTTCCCCATGTCTCCGTCGTACCCCCGGTAATACAGTTCCACGTAGGTTCCCGCCGGCTTCACATACGGTTTCAGCGCCGAAATGCGCTTATCCAGCCGCGTATAGACACTCCGGTAGCGGTCGTATTTCCCCGCCTCTAAGTCTCTGCCCAGACAGACTGCGCCCACGGCGTTCATGCTGATATGGTACTGCTCGCAGACCCTGACATGGTGTGCGATCTCCTCTGCCAGCTTCCGTTCCCCTGTGATATTCACCTCGGAAGAAAATAAGTATTCCTGGCCTCTCTCCGCCAGCTTCGGCTTATCCACCTCGGCCTCCAGCGCCTCCTTAATCGTCGTTCTCTCCCACTCCATAAAACGCTTCATATTTTTCAGACGTTCAATCTCCTGGTCGATCTCCGCATCCTTCTGATCCACCAGCGCCAGAAAATGCTCCGGCGACCGGGTCTCCATATACTCCCTGATCTCACTGAGAGGCATCCCCAGCTTCTGCAATGCCCGAATCACCTCAAACGTATCCATCTGCCACACAAAATAATACCGGTAATTATTCTCCTCATCCTTCACCACCGGCGAAAACAGACCAATCTCATCATAGTGAAACAGCGTATGCTTCTTAACCCCTAAAATCTTCGCAAACTCACCTGTTGTAAAATATAACTCCGACTGTTTTTCCATATTTTGATTCCTCTGTTGCAGCTCACAGCCCTGTCGGTCACCGCTTCCCGGTCTGTGAGCTGCAACATTCCTTTCTATATACAAAGTTTTTCTGCTTGACTATCGGCCTACCCTATACCCTATGATAATCCATGCGGCTGAAATTTACAAGAAAATCAGGAGAAATAGTATGAATTATTCACTGGCAAAAAAATTTACATTTGGTTCCCTCATGATGTTTGCACTGCCGACGACCATCATGATGATTTTTACCTCCCTCTATACGATTATTGACGGGGTCTTTGTATCGCGTTTCGTCGGGACCAATGCGCTTTCATCCATCAATATCGTTTATCCCGCCATTAACATCGTGCTCGGCATTGCGGTCATGTTTTCAACCGGCAGCTGCGCCATCGTTGCAAAGAAGATGGGCGAAGGAAAAGCAGAGGAAGCACGGGCTGCCTTTACTTCTATTATATATTTGAATATCATTGTCGGAGCCGTAACGGCGGTTCTCGGCAATCTCTTTGCTGCACCGATCGTACGGCTCCTGGGAGCCAGCGACCTGCTCATGAGCGACTGTATTACTTATATGAGATGGCAGATGGCCTTCGCTCCGGCGCTGATGCTTCAGATTCTGTTTCAGATGTATTTTATCACGGAGGGGCGGCCCGGACTGGGACTTTTTCTTACGATTCTGGCCGGCTTAAGCAACGCGGTTCTGGATTATATTCTCATCGTCCCGCTCAAGCTGGGCGTGGCTGGCGCTGCCATTGCTACCGTTATCGGCTACATGATCCCTGCGGTATTCGGTCTGATCTACTTTGCCTTTTCCCGCAAGGCGCTGTGGCTCGTAAAGCCCCGTCTTTCTGCGGCAGAATTAAAGGAAACACTGATTAACGGTTCCTCGGAAATGGTGACCAATTTATCCTCCGGCATTATCACGTTCCTGTTCAACCTCCTGATGATGCACTACGCAGGAGAAGACGGCGTCGCGGCCATCACCATTATCCAGTACTCCCAGTTCCTGTTAAATGCATTGTACATGGGATTTTCACAGGGCGTCTCACCCGTCATCAGCTACAATTACGGCAGCCGCAATACGAAGCAGCTGAAGCAGGTGTTTAAGACCTCCCTGATCTTTACAGGTGTCACTTCGTTCCTCGTATTTGCCACAGCACAGCTGGCGGGCGGGATTATCGTAACGATTTTCGCACACCCCGGCACAGCCGTATACGATCTGGCCCGCCACGGATTCATGGTGTTCTCTTTCGGCTACTTATTTTCCGGAGTCAACATCTTTTCGTCGGCCCTGTTCACCGCTTTATCTAACGGCAGGGTATCGGCTGTGATTTCCTTCGTGCGCACGCTGTGCCTGATCGTCCTATGCTTACTGCTCCTTCCTCTTATTATGGGGCTTGACGGAGTCTGGCTTGCCGTTCCGGTAGCAGAAGCGGGAGGGTTCCTGCTCTGCCTTTTCTTCCTGAAGAGGCATGCAAAAACATACAGCTATATTTGATTTATGCATACGGCGTTCATACAAAACAGGTCAGCATTTTCGAAGTTGAAAAACAACTGAAAATGCTGACCTGTTTGCATTCCGATCAGTCTCTTCCTATCCCCCGGTCTTTCAATCCCGCGCTTGTCCCACGGTCAGTTTGTACCACCCGATCAAAAGGACTCCCACAAGCACCACTGCGTCCGCAGTCAGAATCGTGGTCACATTTTGCATCATTCCATTCACGTAAAAGATTGTAAATGCTTCTACTGATAATATGACAAAACACAGGCAGTTGGTCACGTAATCGCAGATGGTATCACTGAAGCAGAACAGACGGAGTGTCAGCCATCTCCATATAAACTGACGCAAAAAAAATCTTATGATGATACAGGCGGCGGGATATACAAAAATAAATGCTTTTCCAATCTGACGGCTTATTTCGCCGTTATTCCACTGAATCGGAACCTGGGATGGCAAATGCGGATATGCAAGCAGCGCAAGCAGAAAGCACACCGCTGTGATTCCGCCCCATGCCAGTAATCCACCCCACAGATACAGGAAACCGACCGAATCCAGCCGAAAGACCTTACTGTTATTTTTCCAGTATTCTTCCAGCTCTGTCACGTATGCTTCCACCTCTAAATCTTCATACGTCATTTCCTTTTCGGTCAGCATCTTTTTACATATATAATGGTATTTCTCCAGATCTGCGATTTGGCTCTCCAGCGCATCCGCTTGTCTTTCAAGGACCACCTGCAGGGATACCTCGTGATCGATTATACGGTGAATATTTTCCAGTGAGATTCCCAAGGTTCGTAAGTACGCTATTTTTTTGATGTTCTGTACATCCTCTTCCGTATACTCCCGGTATCCATTCCTGTTATTTCTGACAGGATGGATCAGTTTTTCTTTTTCGTAGAAACGGACACTGGAACGTACAATCCCTGTTTTTTCTTCCACTTCCTTAATTGTCATGTCGTCTTTTCTCCCTTTTTTGCTGTTTACTATAAGGTATAAACAGGGTTTACAGTCAATAGCTTATGCATAAATTGTTTGAAATACTTATATTTGAAGAAAAAAGGAGCCTTCTACTCCTGCCCGGTATGGTCAGGCATGGAAAGCAGAAGACTTCCCGTTATGATGATCAGCGCAGCCGCGCTTGCCGAACAGAACACGGAGGCAGCAAACGCGCGTATCATCTCCACATCCCACCGGGTCTTTGGCAGCATGGCTATGTCAAAGAGATTCTCTTTTACCTGTGTGAATTTTTCCGCATAGAAGGAAAAATCCGACCACCGGGATGGAATAAACTCTCCCGGAAAACGGAAGCCATACCAGAGCAGAGCTGCCGCACCTCCGGCCATCACCGCAAAGAAAAAAACTTTCCACAGCCAGTTTCGATATTTAGCATGATTTTCCGTTTTGTCTCTCCGCCCAGCCTGCTGCATATCAAATTTTTTCAAACGCCGCGAACGCCGCATCAAAATCCAGAACCAGATAAGCAGGGCCCATCCGGGCAGCGTGCAGCAAAACCTTACCATGGCATAGTAAATACTCCCATTAATTCTGATTTCATGTCCCGGCAGTCCGAAGCGCATGATCATCTCTTCCGCCTGCCCCTCAAGTCCCTCCTGACCGGAGTAAGAAAAGGAGACGTTGGGAAAAAACTCCGTCTCCAGCCGTTTTGCCGGAAGCATTACCATGGGATAGGAGGCGGCCGTCACTCCCCGAATGACAAAGCGTTTCCCCTTTACGGAGATCCAGCTGCCGGTCACATCGGTGGAGCCGAACAGTTCCCATGCCGTTTTACTGCTGACGACACAGCCCTCCTCATCATCTCCAAAGCCATACGTGCCGGCCACCAGCCGGTCCTTCACGATCTGATCCATCTCTCCCCGGACCATGATGCAGGTGACATCCTGCTTAAAGTTCAGCACCGGATTCCTGGCCTCCACATAGTACTCCACATTCCATGCCGCGGTCTCCGGGAAGCTCTCATCTTCAGGCTTTAACCCGGCTTCTTTTATTTGCTCCAAAGCCTGCCGGGACACCCCCTGTCCGTGGTAACGGATCTGGATATCACCGGCGTATGGCTCTATCTTCTCTCCCTGCCACAGGGAAATTCCCCACAGAACCGCCGACAGAAGCACTGCCAGAAACACGGTTTTTACTCTGGCTGCTCTGCCCGTTCTGATCCATGTCTTAAACCTGTTCATCGTTCTCTCACTCTCCGGATATTCTGACACGGTCGCCTGCCTCGATGATCCTGCTGCTGGATACGATCAGCTGGTCCGTATTGCTGAATGCACCCTGTACTGCCGCCTGGGTGCTGCTCTTTTCCAGTAATTCCACGGGAATCTTTTCCGCGGTCAGCTCTTCGCCGAGTATCGTCTTCTGCGGTTTTACCACCAGGATGTAGTAACCATCCGATTCCTGCCTGAGCCCTGCGATGGGAATAACCTGAGTGTACTGCCGGGATGTCAGATTAAGCGAAAATGCGGCCGTTGCCCCCAGAATCCCCGTGTCCTCCTGGACCGATGCGGTAAAATGCGCCTGTTCTTCCTCCGATAAGAAGTCCACGCTGTCCACCACCGCCTCATACGTTCGCCTGGACTCTCCATACTGCAGGTTTATCTTCGTTCCCGCCGTAATCAGTTCGCCCAGCTTTTTTTCTACCGTTCCCTCGAATTTCAGCCTTCCGTCACCTATGGCCACAAGCTCATCACCCGTCACGGTCTTTCCCGGGACGACGGCCAGCTCTGTCACCACACCGGATACCGGAGCCGTCACTTCACCAGATGCTGCCTCCAGGGCTTCCAGGGCTTTTAACTGCTCCTCCGCCTTTGTAATATCCAGCTGCTTCACCTGGCGGTCCAGGCCGGAGGCGGTCTGCTCCTTTTGATTTTCGGCGGCCGTCACCGCATCCCTGGCCCGCGCGTTGGATACCGCGAGTTCAGCCTGGCTGAGCGCTTCTTCCAAATTCCTCACGCTCTTCTCTCCGGCCTTGATCTGCGCCTCCACCGCTTCCACCGAGGACTCATAGCTGCTCTTTAGCGCTTCCGCCGCGGTTCTCCTACCGGCACTGACATCGCCGTAATCTTCCTCCGCGCTGTTTAAGGCCGCTTTCGCCTCCTCCACGTTAAGCGACTGCTCTTCCCGCACCTCTTCCAGATCCTCATTTGCCCGGTCCAGAGCTTTTCTGGCTTTCAGGATCTCCTCGTCTGAAGCCCCTTCTTCTTCCAGGCGGTCCAGCTTCTCCTCGCAGTCGGTCACCTCGCGCTCCGCTTTCTTGACCGCACTCTCCTTCTTCGCCACAGCCGCATCGTAGGCCCGCTCGGCGGTCCGGTACTGCCGTCTCGTCTCCTCCTCCATCTCTTCCTCGGACTGGGTCATGTTCTGATTGTAGTCCCGTTTGAGCTTTGCAAGCTTTTCGCCGCTCTCCCGCCTCAGTTCCTCCAAGTCCTGATATCCGAAATCCAGGGCCCGTTTTGCCGCGTCCAGCGACTGAATGGCCAGCGTCTCCTCGGATATTCCCGGTATCTGTTTCGAGCGGACCTCGGACTGGGTCAGCTCCAGTCTCATCTTTTCGATGGAAAGAGCCAGTTCCTCCTTTTTCTTCTGAATTCCCTCCAGCTGATAGGCGAAAAGCACCTCTCCCGCCTCCACCTTCTGCCCGGCCGTTTTTCCGACGGACTGGACCTTTAACCCTTCCTCGGGATTTAAGTATGTGATTCCGGCGGCGAGAAATTTCCCGTCCCCTTTGATTTCATAATTTACATTTCCCATCTTGCCGTAAGAGGTGCCGACCTGCGGCACCGTCAGGGAATCCAGGCTTCTGGAAAGAACGGTAAAGACCGCCATGGCTCCAAGAAACATAAGGAAACCATCTCTGCACCATTTTCGTATTTTTTTCCTCTCCATCTGTCTACTCCTTTATCCCCGATACCATAATTCCCTGCTCCAAAAAACTCTGTCCGGCCAGAAACAAAAAGAGCGGGGGCGCCATAGCCGCCACGGATGCCACCCACGCCACACTGACCTTATCCGCCGTAATATCCGGAAGATAGAGGGACAGCGGCCAGAGCGTCCGGTTCTTCAAAAATGCCATCGGCGCCTCGATGGCATTCCAGCTCTCTAAAAAGCCCAGGATTCCTGCCGACATGATTCCCGGGAACCCCATCGGTATACCGATCCGAAAGAACACCGCCCCTTCTCCCGCCCCATCCAGACGCGCCGCTTCCAGCAGAGACGGTGGGATCGAGGAAAAGAACTGTGCCATGATAAATACCGGAAATGTGGAAAATATCCCCGGAAGGATGACCGCCAGATGGGTATCTAAAATATGCATCTGGTTCAGCACAAAGTAATCCGGGGTCATCAGAACCTGAAACGGGAGTATCATCAGTATGATATATCCCATAAACAACACCTTTTTACCCGGAAATGAATACATGGCAAACGCCCACGCCGCCGGAACGGCCACCAGCATCTGGCCGAACAGCACAGCCCCGGTCTGGAGGCAGGAGTTCCAGAACATCACGAAAAATCCCGGGGAATCCAGAAGCAGCTCCACAAAGGGACTTAAGGTCGGAAAGTCCGGAAACAGGGTAACTTTCACCGCTCCGGTTCCGCCGTTTAACACCGGACCGAACCGGGACAGCATTTCCCCCCTGGACAGGAAGGAATTTCCCGCCATCATGAGCAGGGGAAGCCAGATAAACAGGCAGATTACCGACAGGATAAGCCTTCTGACGTGCGGGAGAATCTTTTTCTCCGGCATCCGTTCTCTCAACCATTTCATGTTTCACCTCTCCTCGAAGCCAGCCCTTTCGTGATAACCGGCAGTGCCACCACCAGCAAAAGAAGGACGGAGGCCGCACTCATCTTCTGGATATCCAGGGTCACAAACCAGTGGTTAAACAGGTGCTGCAGCATATAAATGCTCTCGTGGGGATACTCCCCTGCGATTAAGTACGCTTCCCGGAATACCTTAAAGGAATTGAACACGGAAAGGGATACCACCAGAAATGCCGTCTTGGAAAGGCCCGGCAGCGTCACGTATAAAAACCGTGCCACGATGCCCGCTCCGTCCACTCTGGCCGCCTCGTAAAGTTCATCCGATATGGCCGCCAGACCCGCCACCCACAGAACCACATCGTATCCCAGATTCTTCCACACATAGGTAAAGACCAGCACGCCGAAGGCCGTGTCTCCATTGATCCAGTCTACCCCCGCCATGCCGAAGAGCGCGGTGATCTGGTTGACCATCCCCTGTGGATGGAAAAACAGCTTCCACAGCAGGACGATCGAAGCCACAGGAATGGCAAGCGGAACGAGGAGACTCGTCTTAAAGACGGTCCCCTCCTCCTTTAATCCCGCAATCAGCATGGAGCAAAACAGTGACACCAGCACCAGAAGCGGTACGCAGATCACCAGAAAGCGGAGTGTGTTAAAAGATGCCAATCGAAACGCGCTGTTGCCGACCACCGTCACATAGTTCTGCATGGCGACGAAACGCCCTCCTGCCGCCTCGAAAAATGACCTGCGGACAACATCCACATACGGGAGCAGGACAAACACGGCTGTCCCCGCCAGACTCGGCAGAAGGAACAGATACGCCTTCCGTGCCAGACGGCCCGACTGTGTTTTATTCCGCATAATACAGCTTCGCCTTGTTTTCAAACTGCCCCGCCGCCTCGGCCGCAGTCTGTTTCCCTTCAAAATATCCCTTAGTTTCACTGACTATCATCTCCAGCAGTATATCGTCAACAGAAATGGGTGTATGGAGCTTATCCAGCATTCCCATAATCTCTTCCTTCTTCTTATCATCCGGGTACTCTGCGCTCATCATATCGCCGCCGTCAAAGCTGAAACCGATGCTCACCATGGAAGTCCGTTCTATCCAGGCACCGGAAGCGGTCTTACTCACAGTAAATCCGTCATTTAAATCCCCATTCTGAACCTTCGGTGACAGGGCAAACGCGACAAACTCTCTCGCAGTCTCCTTTTCCTTACCAAAGCTGGTGACTCCCAGGAGTCCCTTCGGATAATAGATATCATTAAACTGTTCCATCTGGTAACCATACTTATCAACGATTGCAACAGGTGTCATGACATCCATCATACCCGCCAGTTCCACCAGAGAGATCTCTGCATTTTTCGTCAGCAGTCCATAATCGCTTAAACCAGTAAATCCTCTCGTATCGGCGGCATTGTATACCCGTCCGCGGCCGCCGTCTTCCGATTCATCGAAGACTACCTTGCTTCCGCTGGCGTCTCCCGCCAGCTTCGCGGTTTCCAGAAGGATTCTGACTTTCTCCGTATCCAGCTGTCCGGCGTCTTTTCCTGCCAGCTCCGGATAGTAGAGATAGATCATCTGCCTCAGAATATTTTCATAGATGGTCTTTGGGAAGAGAGCCTTATCCGGATTCGCCTCCTGCCACGCCCGGAGAGAACCGATCGCAGCCATCTGGCTCACCGCCGTTCCGTCTCCGTACATAATCGGAATGGTGACACGGACCGGGTACTGATAGACACTTCCGTCGGAACCGGTGAAGCTCTCCGCTATGTTGGGGTATAGCTCTCCCGCTTTTACCATGGGAGTGATAATATCACTTAAATCCTCCAGAACCCCTTTTTCAATATAGGATTCGATCGGAAGCCCATCCAGCACCAGCACGTCAGCGCCGTTGCCGTTTAACAGTTCCGCGTTTAAGGAACGGATCGTATCGGATTTTAAGGTGCTCCCCGACTCGCCGGCTCCGTCGATCAGTTCGACTCTGACATCGGGATACTCCATCTGGAAGAGGGCGGCCGCCTGTTTCACGGTCTGATTTTCCGAAAGGTTTAAGCCGTATACCGTAAGGGTTTTCGACGGTATGGTCGGCATTTCCGGATCATACGTATAGCGGGCCAGTTTCTGTTCCTCACTTTCCGAGTACCATAAGTAAAAATCATTGTCATTTCCGACGAGAAGACGTTTTACGTATGCGCTGGGCATGCTCATGGAATTCAGGGAACCGTCCACGATGGTCTCCCACATCGTTCCCTGATCCGCCATGTGATGAATTCCTTTAGTATTGGCAAGGTAGAAATCATCTCCTTCTCCACGGGCCAGACTTCCGTATACGTCTGACTCGTCGGTCTGGAACGGAATCACTTCCTTCTCCGCCAGCGATTTTAAATCGTACCGGAGAAATCCCCTGTCTCCTGTAGTCATAAAACTATTAGCTGTCAGCGTGTGGCTGTCGCAGAAATTGCTGTGGGAATTCCTCTGAGGGAGCTTCTTTTCCACCACGCCATCCGTACCGACGACGATGACCTGGTCACCGGAGGGAATGAACAGAGTGCCGTCTTCGCTTACGTACAGTCCGTTCAGCAGAACCATGGCATCCTCAATCCCGGCGGAAATCTCCTGCATGGGCTGCCCTTCTGCAAACTTCACCAGATGCGCCTTATAACTCTGATCCGCGTAGATCAGATAAAGCGTCCCATCCGCGCCGTAAGCGGAATACGTTAAATAGTCGCTGTCCTGAAGCTCCTGCACCGGAGATGCCGTATCTTCGCTCCAGGAGGAACCGTCGTAGCGGTAGGCCTTCTTTTTCCCATCCACTTCCTGGCCGATTAAGGTGAACATCACCAGCTCCCCGTTCTGGTCCTGGATGATATCCACAACACGTTCCGTTCCAGCTTCAAACGGATATGCAACCGCCTGCTCCACGTAACGCCCCTTTGCGACGTCCGCGGTTCCCGGGTCCGCATTCCCTGTTTGTTTTGTACTGTCCTTTGCCCCCTCTGTGGCGCCATCCTTCTGTTCCTTTGTGCCGCATCCGGCGGTCATGACTGCCATGACCGCGGCCAGAGCCAGAGCCGCGGCTCTCTGAATCAAGTGACTGTTTTTCATCTTCTTTTATTCCTTTCTCTCAATTCACTCCTGCATAAATCAAACCATATCTTTATTCTGTCTCCGCCCGATAGAGCGTCACCTTGCTTATTATGGCCTTTACAGCGGCCGGGAGATCCTGTGTCCCGCTGAAATAGCCTTCCGATTCTTCCGCCATAATGGACAGAACCGTGGGATCCGGTACGACCGGATTATCCAGGTCCGGGATCATATCCAGCAAAAGCTTCCGCTCTGATTCCGTTGGATAATCCCCGTAGATCATAAGGCCCTCCCAGTTCCCCGTCCCATAGCTCATCACTATTTGCCGCTGCTTCCATCGTTCCACACCAGCACGGGTGACGGGGAAGCCATCCTCCACGTCCTCTCCCTGTATCTGTTCCGACAGCAGGAAGGTTACAAAGCGTTCCGCCGTCTCTTTCTGCCTGCTGTTCCGGTTAATGGCGACCCGCTCTTCCGGATAGAAGGTATGATTGACGGATTGAAGCGGATACCCTTTTTCCCTCATAACTGCAAACGAAAGGCTCATCTCCGCCATTTCCCGCGGAAGCTCCAGAGAGGCTTGATTGTCTCCCGCCATAATCCCCAGATGGTCCGGAGTGGTAAACCCGTTCTCAGCGACCAGATTATACCGTTTTCCGGCTCCGTTATCCTCGTCCTCCGGATACAGAACGCGGGCGCCGGAATGCTCTCCGGTCCGCATGGCCGCTTCCAGAAGGTCTGTAAGCTCCTCTTCCTTTAATTTTCCATCGTCATCCCAAAGCTCCTGGTCATACAGAAAAGCAAGGCGCCGGAGAATATTTTCATATACGGTCTTTCCACTTATGGAGCCGGCTCCCGGCGATTCCTGATACTCCAGATACGCCTGCAGGCTGGATAAACTCGCTGTGGCCCCGGCCTCCCCATATACAACCGGGAATAAGACCCTCACTGGCACCTCGTAGACAGATCCGTCGCTTCTCCGGAAATGGCCGGTCAGATTCCGGTATATTTCCCCACTCTCTGTAAACGGCGCAAGAAGTTCGCTCATATCCTCCAGAATCCCTTTTTCTATATAGGACTTTCCCGGAAGGCCGTCCAGCACGAGAACATCCGCTCCCGCTCCGGTCAGCAGCTCCTCGTTTAAGCTTCGGATGATATCCGCATCCATCATCCCTTCCATCTGCTTTCTTCCGTCGATCACCTCGACACGAATATCGGGATTTTCCATCTGGAACCGTATGGCTCCCTGGCGGATCAGATACTTCTCCGACAGATCAAGACCGTATACGGTCAGCGTCGATGTCGGAACGGAAATGGTGTCCGGATCGTATACATAGTGTGCAAGAACGGGATTTTCGTCTTTCTCGTACCATACGAAAAAGTCGTTGTTCTTACCGACACACATCTTACTAATTCTAATCCCCGGAAGGCTTAAGGAATTCAGACTCCCGTCCACAATGGTCTCCCACATCGTCCCGCCGAGCGCCATGTGGTGAATTCCCGCCGCGTTGCACAGGTAGATATCGTCCCCTTCTCCGGCTGCGAGGCTGCCCTCCGCGTCGGAGTCCCCCGTCTGGTAAGGAATCGTCTCCAGTTCCTTTCCTGTCTCCATGTCATAAGCCAGAAATCCCAGGTCACCCGCCGTTATGTACGTATCTCCCACCAGTGTGCTGCTGGTATTCAGCGTGCTGTTTCTGTTTTTCTGATACAGCTGGAGGGACACCCCGTCTTCCGGCTTCCAGACCACGGTCTTTCCATCCATCAGGGAAAAGAGCACCGCCCCGCTGTCAGCCGCCAGAAAATCGGAGATATTATAGATCCCATCCTTTTCAAACGCGGGATCTGCAAGCCGCTCCATCTTCTGACTGCCCCAGGCCATCTTTCCGATGTATCTCTCTTCCCCCTGTGTAAGGTAGTAATACGCCGCATCCTTCGTACCGTTCATCTTTAAAAGCATGCTGCCCTCGGGAATGCTGGCGGTGAGGGCTTCATCCATGTTCCATTCACCCGTATCTTCCATCCGGTAAATCCTGTTTTCCATCTCCTGGTTGTATGTAAGAACCAGGAGATCTCCTTCCGGAGAAAGCATCATGGCTTCCATCATCTCCGTCGATGGATCGAACGGAAATGCCAGTTCCTGCTCCACATACCGTCCTCTGGGGACGTCGGAGTTATCACCGGCTCCCCCATTATCGGCCGTCGGCGCATCCGCCCCGCCCGCCTCCGCACCACCCGGCTTCGGGCCGCATCCTGCCGCCATCACAGTTACCGCGGCCAGTATCAAGAGCCATGCGGCGGCTTTCCGTGCGGTCATTCCTTTTTTTCTGTCCATCCCTTTTTGTCCTTTCTGCCATTCCGGATTTGCCTTTAGAATAATCATACCAGAGAAATCTCTAAAAAAACTGGAAACGGCTGGTTTTTAGATTTTTTAGAGATTTCTCTGCTATAATAGAGGAAACAACTGATATAAATAAGAAAGAAAGCAGGGATCACAGACATGAGAATCTTACTGGTAGAAGATGATAAAATACTGTGCAGCACGGTAGCCATGCAGTTAGAGCAGGCGGGATATCAGGTCGATCAGTGTTACCGGGGCGATGACGCCCTCTACTACGCGACGGAGTATCCCTATGACGTGCTGATTCTGGACCGGATGCTCCCGAGCCTGGACGGTTTAAGCCTCTTACAGGCCATCCGGCAGAAATCCGTCATGACTCCTGTCATCATCACCACCGCGCTCGACGGTGTGGGCGACAGAATCGACGGGCTGGACGCAGGCGCGGACGACTACCTAGTCAAGCCCTTTGCAGTGGAGGAACTCCTGGCACGGATCCGGGCAGTCACCCGCAGACCCGGACGAACCGCGGACACCACGACTCTGACCTTCGGCAGCCTCAGCCTGGACGCGGTCAAGCATGAACTCACCAGAGAAGGCGCCGCCTCCGAGACGGTTACACTCTCCGGCCGGGAGTCGTCGCTTCTGGAGTATCTGATGAGAAATGCCGGCCGTACGCTTCCGCGAAATGCCATCCTCTCCTACGTGTGGGGACCGGATTCCGAGGTGGAGGCAGGCAATCTGGACAACTACATCTATTTTTTACGCCGGCGTTTAAAGGCGCTTCATGGAAATGCAAAAATCCAGACGGTCCATGGCGTCGGCTACCGGCTGGAGGAATTCCATGATTAAAGAGCTTCGCAAAAAACTGACCCTGTTGTACACCGTAACCACGGGAACCATTCTGACCCTGGTAGTCGCAGGACTCCTCTTCTACAACCTTCGTGTATCGGAAAAGGACGCGCTGCAGACCTTCCAGAATCAGATCGTAGCCGTCGCGTCCCGCATGCAGTACGGCTCCACCATTTCCGGAAGCTGGCTGGCCCAGACCGAGGCTTCAGAAAAGCTGATCATACATATTGAGGAGAACCGGGAACCATTTCTCTATTCCGGGTCCTGGGCTCCGGCCACGGACCGGCAGACGCTCATCGACCGGGCGCGGGAAGAGGCCCTGAAGGAAAAAGTCAATCCGGCGGTGCGCCCCGTCTCCTCCTCGGTCATTCAGAGCTCGGTCTTCACGGTAAAGGGGGATCAGGGAGACTCCTATTACGGCACAATCCTTGTCTTTCCCACCGCCAAAGGATATCAGAGCCTGACGCTTCTGGGGTACCGGACGCCGGGTATCTCTCTGATCAGGAGTCAGGGGCCGCGCTTCCTGCTGTTCGATATTCTGGGGATTGCAGCCCTCTTTCTCGTCAGCTGGTATTTCGTCGGAAAATCCCTGGAACCGGTCGAAATGAGCAGAAAACGCCAGAACGAATTCATCGCTTCGGCCTCCCACGAGCTTCGCTCCCCTTTGGCAGTCATCGAATCCAGTGTCACCGCCATTGACGCAGTAGCGGCAAGTCACTCTCCCTTACAGTCGGCGGAAGGTTCGGACAGTCCCTCTCCCCTGCAATCAGCGGAGTGTTCGGAAAAGCAGGCCCAGTATCTGAAAAACATACGGAGTGAATGCAGGCGCATGGCGGCGCTTGTGGGGGATATGCTGCTTCTCGCGTCCACAGACGCCGGCAGCTGGTCCATCAAACAGGAGACCGTGGATATGGATACGCTTCTCATCGAAACCTACGAGCTCTTTGAACCGGTCTGTCAAAACAGCCAGGTCAGGCTTTTCCTGGACCTGCCGGAAGAGACGCTTCCCCATGTAACCGGCGACGCCTCCTGCTTAAAACAGCTGCTCACCATCCTTTTGGACAACGCCGTGTCCTATACACCGGCCAATAAAAAGATCACCATAAGCGCCGCGGTGAAAGGGAAAGAAATGACGATCTGCGTAGCAGACCAGGGGTGCGGGATTCCCGCCGATGTCAGGGCGCATATCTTCGACCGCTTTTACCGGGGCGACACCTCCAGGACGGACAAACGCCATTTCGGCCTCGGCCTCTCCATCGCCAAAGAGCTGACCACGCTCCACGGCGGCCGGATCTCGGTGGATGAAACGGAAGGCGGCGGCGCAGCCTTCCGGGTGAAGCTGCCTGTCATGGCGGAAAATGAAGGGCAGAGACTGTAAATGCGCCCGGGCTCATTGACCAGGGAAATAAAAAAGGCAACAGGCCTGATTTTTAACGGGCCTGTTGTCTTAGCTTACAAAGGAATCACAGTTCTTATCCTATTACCTGTTCAGCGCCTCCCGGTATTCACTGGGAGTCATCCCGGTAAACTGCTTAAATACCTTGCTGAAATACCTTGGATTCTCATATCCGGCCATCATGCTGATATCGGACACCTTCTTTTCCGGGTCGGTCAGCATCTCCTTCACCTTCTCCATGCGCACCTCTGTCATATACTCCACGAAATTCTTACCGGTTTTTTCCTTAAACAGGCGGCTCAGATAATTGGGATGCAGATAGAACTGGTCGGCCAGCATATTGAGCGTGATTGTCTCATTGTAATGGCGACGGATAAACAGCTGGACCTCCTTGATCACTCCGCCGCCCAGCTGCACCTCATCGGTATCATTCAGCTTCTGCACCAGCATGCCGGCATAGCCGGTCATACAGTCAATGGTCATCCGGTAATTGTCGCAGAGCAGAATCTTCTCCAGCATCTTATTCAGCTGGCCGTGCAGATCTATGCCGTCCCCCTTCATGCCCTGCAGCAGTCCATTCAGCTCGATCAGACACCGGATACATACGGTCTGAAACTGCATCACGGTCATTTTCTGCGCGCAGATACTCTCCAGTGCGGATTCCAGCTGAGAAACCGCGCAGCCGCGCTCTTCGGGATTGGCCAGGACGCCAACCAGCTCCCGGAGGATCTCCTGAGTCTCCGGCAGGTCCTGGGAAAACAGGGTTTCTATATTTTTATACCAGATCATCCCCCGCTTCTCGCTGGCCCGATGGTAGCGCAGGGCCTTTCCGGACTCCTCATAGGCTTCTCTCAGCGCGCCGATGCCGTGCTTGAACTTGCTGATTCCGCAGGACCACTCCAGCCCCACCTGACAGGTCTGTTCCAGGATATCCACAAAGTGGTCGGCCTCCGCCTCATTTTTGCAGGGAATGATTGCAAACAGCTCATAGACATTGCAGTCCAGCAGGTACGCCTCCGGCACAATGGCCATGATCTTCGCCCGGAGAAGCTTCTTTTTCTCGAGAATCTCCTCCTCCGACAGTTCACGGCTTAAGAGCTCCATAGACAGTCCGTGCCACCATTCCAGGACGGGCAGCTGGTATTTCTCCTGCTCCAGCCTGGAATAGCCCTTTACAGCGGAAAGGAGCAGGCCCTCAATCCGGTTGTTCCGCACCTCCTGAGCACGCCTTTCCTCCATAAAGTCTTTCCCCAGGCGCTCCAGCAGCTCTTCCACCTCTTTTAGGTTCACCGGTTTGTTTAAATAGTCCACCGCACCATACCGTATGGCCTCCCTCGCATAGGAGAATTCGCTGAAACCGCTGAGAATCACGGATTTGACGCCCGGATACGACTTCTGGATGATCTGGAGCATATCCAGCCCCGTCTTCCCCGGCATCCGGATATCCATAAATACCACATCCATGGCGGTTCTCTCCATCAGTGCCAGGGCTTCATCCACGCTGTAGGCAATCCCCTCCACCGAGAAACCGTACTCCTGCCATTTGACGAATTTTGCCAGTCCTCTGCATACAATTTCCTCATCATCTACAATTAAAACTTTGTATGCCATCTTCCTCTCCTTTGCTCTTTTCCATATTCTCCGAATGCTTCCGCACAGGCAGGGTGATCCTGATCTCGGTCCCCTCCCCTAAACGGCTGGTGATGCCTATGCCGCACGCATCCCCGTAAAACAGCCGGATCCGCTGATAGACATTGACGAGACCTATGTTTTCATCAGCCAGATCCGTTCTTTCCATGTTGGCAGTCAGCTGGTCCACTTCCTCCCTGGACATGCCTTTTCCGTTATCCCTTACGGTTATCTGCAGATCTGCACCTGTGATACACGCCCGGATCACGATCCGGTATCCGCTGCTGCCGTCGTCGAAGGCGTGCACGACGGCATTTTCCATGATGGGCTGCAGCATAAACTGGGGAATATAGATGGCTTCCTCATCTGCCTGCATATCGATCTCCAGCTGGATTTTCTCTCTGTGCCGGAAATTAATGACGTCCAGATACGTTCTGGCGTGCTCGATTCCCTCTTTCAGCGTGATCGTATTGCCGCCGGTGCGCATCCCCATGCGGCACAGCCTGCTGAATTTCTCAATCATCTGGGTCACGGCGCTTTCCCCCTCCGCCTCGTACATGGCCTCCCACCGGATAATATCCAGGGTGTTGTACAGGAAATGGGGGTTGATCTGCATGAGCAGCGCATCCAGGCGGGCGTTGGCCCAGCTTATGGAGATCTTCTGCCGTTTGATTTCGGACAGATACACCTGGTCGATCAGCTGGTCCGTCTTGTCCGCCATTTCATTAAACCGGTCTCCCAGTATGGTGATCTCATCGTGACCGGAGTTTTCATACCGCGCGTTCCATTTGCCGTCTCCAGTCTTTTTCATGACCCGGACTAACTGGCTGACCGGCTCCGAAATGCTGCAGGTCACGTAATAGGAGATGATAAAGCAGGCGACAACGATCAGAAGGAGCACCAGGATGCACAAGTTTCTGATTCGATACGTCCCCCTATAAAGGACCGCCAGCTCCGCGATATAGGCCACGAACACGCCGGTATTGGGAATCTGCTCATAGGCCAGTATCACCTTTTTTCCGTCGATCTTCTTTTCCCGGATGCCCTGTCCATCCTGCTTCATCTCCTGGAACAGCAGATCGTCCTTGGGAAATGCGGGGGCGGTAAGGCTGGGATTGAACCACATCAAAACGCCGTCCTCTCCGATCAAAAAGGTATTTCCGTCCTTATAGGCCTCATAGCCCTCCATGGCACCGGAAAATGCGTTCAGGTTGACATTCATTAACAGCACGCCTAAAAACTCCCGGTTTCCCGGCGCGTAGACGCCGATTCCCAGCGTGATGATATTGGGATAGCCGTAGATGCTCTGCTCATTCTGATAGAAGATGTTGGTCTGCTCCGCCATATCAAACCAGACGGGATACCCCTTCTTCTCCTGGGGAATGAGGTAGATATCCGTCTTATAAAACTCTTCGAGGTTGCGGATGCAGCCGCCTCTCCGGTATCCGTCCGGTTCCACCATGTAGTACTGTTCCCGGGGCGTCACAAACTGGACATTGACGATATACTTCTGGTTGTAGCGCATATTGTATAGCCTGCTCTCCACAAAGTAGCGGTTTTCCTCGTACTTATTTTTATCCGCCTCCGTTTTAAAGGGATACAGCTGCGCGTTCTCCTTGAGCGCACGGATCACCTTGCTGTCATCATAAAATGTCAGGGCGGACTCTTCGTATTCCTGCATGGTGTCCTGAATCTTTAATTCCACGTTCTGGACTAATAAGGAGCTGTACCGGTCGATATTGGCTCTGATCTCGGCGGAATATTTGTAAAAGCTGAAGAAGGTCAGGAATATGGCAGCCGTCATAATCAACAGCATAAAGGAGAGATTCAGGCGGCGGAAAATACTGACCCGGCGCAGCACGGCCTTAATGCTGTGGTCCCATCTTTGTTTCATTTCTTTCAGTTTCTGCATCATGGCCATACATCTCCCCGTCCCTTTCCTGTTACAGTTTTTGCATCGTAAGTGACTATTATATCATAAGAATGCCAAAAGGCCAAAAAGTGCAGGCTGTTATCCTCGCACTTTTTGGCTGTTCTATGGATCTGTACTGTCGGTCTGTTCTGTCTGTTATCTCTTATTTGCCTCATTGAAAGCCTGCAATGCCTCGCTGGCACAGAGATCCTGCGCTGCGCTGAATTCTTTTTCCGGGTCGGCATTCGGATCTACTAAAATTTTCTGTACCGCACGGTCAACGTAGGAACCGAAATCAGATTTTCCGTAGAATTCAAGACGGCCTACGGATTTGGCGGCTTCCAGAACCTGATTGTACTCTTCCGGGAACTCGTAGAAATCCGTTACGCTGATGTCATCTCTTGGAATGATAACCGGATTTAACGCGCCCTTGGTAGCCAGATTCTCAAAGAAGGAAGACAGATACGCCCTGCTCGTATAGAAACTGATATATTCCCAGGCGGCGTCCTTCTTCGCCTGATCGGTCTTGGCATTGATGGCATAGCAGGTTCCTGCGATCGCGGTGGTGCGTTCTCCGGATGGTCCTGCCGGAGGAAGGCTTAATCCGATGTCGTCGGGATCGATTCCCTTTTCAGCCGCTTCCGCTACCCAGTCGCCGGCAAATGGCATCATGCCGATCTTTCCCAGTCCAAAGTTTGTTACAAGATCGCCGAACTTCAGGGTTAAGTCACTTTGAAGCACGCCCTCGCTGCGCAGCTTCTGATAGTATTTTGCAGCTTCGATAACGGCCGGATCGGTAAAGGTAAGCTCTGCCGTTCCATCTGCATTTTCTTTCGTCAGATCTCCGCCGGCCTGCCATACGTAATACTGGAAGAACCACTCGGTCCATTCAGCGGCCAACGTCGCATATCCGGTAATCTGCTTATCCGGATTGTTGATCTTCTTCGCATCCTCGACTGCCTCATCCCAGGTTGCCGGCGGCTCTGCGATTCCCGCCTCTTTAAACAGCGCTTTGTTATAACCGAACAGCATGGGCGCTACCTGATACGGCAGACCGTAGTAGCTGCCGTCCTTTTTAAACATATCGATGTACTCGCTTGTGAAATTGCCCCATTCATCCCAGTTGTCCGTATACCTGTTCAAAGGCTCCAGGATTCCCGCCGCAATGTATGTATTCATCATGGTGAAGGAGGAATCTACCAGATCCGGTGCGTTGCCTGCGGCTACGGCCTGATAGAATTCGTTGCCGGGATCCCCCTCTTTTACTACTTTATTTAATGTGATCCATGGATGCTCCTCCAGGAACTGATCTTCCATCTGTACGTACCAGTCGTCCTTGTTGCGGCTGGTAAGCCAGATTGTAAGCTCCACGGGTTCTTTCTCAGCAGTATTCTGCGCTTTTGTCGTCTCCGGAGCTTCGGTTTTCCCCGTCTCGGCCGCCTGTGGGGCCGCCGTCGTAGCGTTGGTCTCCGCGGGCTTGCTCCCACAGCCAGTCATCAAACCTGCTGCCATGGACATACTTAACGCGATTGCCAATGTTTTTTTCATGAATGATCCTCCTTCTTGCCTGTCACACCTCATCGCTGAAGTGATTATTTTTTAGATGAATTAATCATAACAGATGAACGGTTTCATGAAAAGAATAGAAAATTAACGGATACACAGAAATATGTCATTATTCTTAACCTGTTTCCGCCCGGAAGCAAAATACTTTAAGAATAGTGACCTCAATGTTTATTGAATCCATTATAAATAAAAATGGTTGCTTTTATAATAGAACCAGCGTAACAGTTCAGCATCTATATAGAAAGAAATCGGAGGTTTTTATGAAGAGACATCTATTTTCAGCAAGTTTCGGCAGCTACTCTTTCAGAAAAAAGATAACACCCTGGTGTATCCTGGCGCTGCCCATGATTTTTACGGTCTGGTTAAAATATTACCCGATCCTCAGCGCCTTTTATATTTCCCTGTTTCAATACGATCCTATCCAATCACCGGGTACTTTTGTGGGCTTGTCCAACTATGTCAGCATGTTTAAGATGCCTTATTATTGGGAAGCGTGGAAAAATACGTTTATCTTCCTGCTGCTGCAGCTGGCCATGTGCTTTTTTATCCCCCTGATCCAGGCGCTCTTCCTCAATGAGCTGACAAAGCTTCAGAAAAGCCTGACCACCCTGTACATACTTCCGGCGCTGATTCCCACGTCAGTAAATGTCATTATCTGGAGATGGATCTGGCATCCGGATTACGGCGTCGCCAACCAGATTCTCAAATTCTTCGGCGGCCAGCCCCAGACATGGTTAAGCGATCCCAATCTCGTAAAGTTCTGTATCATTTTCCCCGGAATCTTAGGGGGCGGGCTGACGGTGCTCCTGTATCTCTCGGCCATTCAGGGGATTTCCACCGATATTATGGAATCGGCTTCTCTCGATGGCTGTACCGGATTTGGCCGAATCATCCATATTATACTGCCGAACATCTCTTTTATGATCTTTATTCAGCTGATTATGAGCGTCATCACCACCATGCAGCTGCTGGACGCACCTTACATGTATGCTTCCGGAGGGCCGAGCGGCGCTTCCACCACACAGGGCATATTCATCTATAATGCGTTTAACCAGGACTTGAACTACGGGCGCGGTTCAGCCGCATCGGTGATTCTTCTGCTCGTCATCGCGGCCCTGACCATCATGCAGATGCATTTTGAAAAATCAGAGAAGGAATAGGAGGAGCCAGACAGAATGAAAAAGAACACAACGACGAAAAAGACGAAAATCAAATACGGGGCCGCCGAACGCAGGCTGAAAATCTGCGCCGTCGCGGTATCCCTCCTCTTTGCCGCTTTGATGCTTTATCCGCTGATTTTCGCGGTATCCAGCGCCATGAAGGACAATGCAAAGATCTATGAAGTTCCTCCGAAGCTGCTTCCTGAGAAGGCCAACAGCCTCGCCCTCGTCATCGACTACTCCGGCATGGAGTTTGCAGACGAAGAACAGATGAAGGACACCATGATGCAGGACAATGTTCTGGCAATGTTCGGCATCAACTACAAGCTTTCCGATGATTCCATCATGGAGATCTCTGTATACGGGGTCAGAGACGGCAAGACGCTGTTTTACTCCAGGGCGCATCAGATGAAGCTGCAGCTGGAAAAGGACTACGGTATCTACGCCCATTCCGCGGTGAAAAAGGAAGTGCTGATCCATGGAGACCGCTATACCAGGGCCTGCGATTCCTTCGGCTATGAATTTGACGTAAACGGCTTATCCCGGACAGCGCCAGCCGGCTCCGGTATGGCCCATGCATTTCAGACAAAAGTCATGGAAGTCCTGGCTGAGAAGTACCCCTTAAGCGGCAGTCTCACCACCGTGGGAAATAAAACGAATCATCTGCTTAATCTGGAAAGTTTCAAATATTACTTACAAATGCCCGCATACATCTACCCGAAGAATGAGGTTATCGCCAGGTTTGGTTTCCTGACCTTTGTCATGAACAGCATCCTTGTCATCGGCTTCGCAATGGTGTCTCAGGTTATTCTATGTTCGGTATCGGCCTTCGTCATCAGCCGTATGCTTTCCAGGAAGGCCGGAAACCTGGTACTCCTGTTCTTCATGGGCGGCATGATGATTCCCTTTGCCAGCATCATGCTTCCCCAGTTAATTATGTATCAGAAAATGGGGGCCTACAACAATTATGCCGCGCTTCTGCTGCCATTTTTGTATCCCTTCGGTTTCTACGTCTATCTATACAAGGGCTTCTTTGACCAGATTCCAGGCAGCTACTTCGAGGCGGCTTCCTTAGACGGCGCCAGCCCGTTTTACCTCTATAAGGCCATCTGCATGCCGCTGTCCAAGCCCATTATCTCCCTGATTGCCCTGCAGACCTTTATCGGCAACTGGAATGACTTCTTCTGGGCCTGGCTGGTCACGGAGGATCAGAAGCTGTGGACGCTGAATGTGGCCCTGTATAATATATCCAACAATTCCGGGACGAAGCAGAATGCCCTGATGGGGCTGGCGGTGGTCACGATCACCCCTGTCATCCTGCTGTCGATTCTCTTCTCCAAGCAGTTAAAACAAAGTATTATGGCATCCGGTGTAAAAGGATAAACAATAACGGCAATTTGAAAGGAACAAGGCATATGAATCAGACAGATATCTCTGTATTTGAACAATTGGAACTGGAACTGGCGGCTCTTCGGATTGAACTGCCGTCCGAAGGCCGCAGCGTCACGGTCACCGACTTTGGCGCGAGGGCGGACAGCGATTTCTGCAACACGGAGGCCTTTAACCAGGCGCTTACGTACTGCCGGAGGGAAAAGGCAGAGAAGCTGATTATTCCAAAAGGCGTTTACCGCTTTAAAGAGTGCAGTCAGAACGCGCATCTCATCCTTGACGACATGGAAAACTTCACGCTGGAGGGCCAGGGCAGTGAGCTGATCTTCGAATCACTGAGCTCCTACTTATCCATCTGCCGCTCCAGCCGCATTCTGGTTCGCGATCTGATCCTGGACTGGAACTGGGAGAAGGCCCCGCTCTCCAGCGTGGGCGTCGTCTCTGAAGTGGCGGAGGACGGCAGTTATATCGAATGTGTCTTTCCGGCTTACGGGGAGATCGCAGAGGATATGGCATTTTCCATCGTCGGCCCCTTCGATCCATGCCGCTATACGCCTGGCTGTCCGGGCGGCATGGAATTCCGGCCCTATCAGAATGACCATGTGAAGAAAAGCGGCGATGAGAAGACCGATGCGCAGATGCAGGAGCTGGTTCGTGAGCTGTCCAATGTCTTCCTTCCCAGGCAGGAAAAGACTGCCGCCAACAGGCTGCGTTTTTATACCTCAGACCCGGATTTTACGAGGAGGCATTTCCACGTTGGAAACTGCTTTAACTTCCGCCATTATGAGTATGACATCCTGACCATCCCCATCCAGGATACCCGGGACTGCACGCTGGACAACGTCGTGATCTACTCCTCGCCGGGAAGCGGCTTCGTAGGCAACGGAGATATCCACGGGCTCCATTTAAAGGGCTGCCGCGTCACGGTCCGTCCGGGCACCTCCCGCAGTGTATCGACGGCTACGGACTGCCTCCATGTCTGCAACTCGCAGGGAAGCTTCATCATTGAAGACTGCGATTTCGGCTATGCCGGAGACGACTGCATCAACATCCACGATAATTCCTCCATGGGAATCCAGCTTCTCGATTCCCATACCCTGCTGGCCAGGAGGGTCACGAAGGAATCGGTCCTGTTTGAGACCGGCTATCCGGTAGAGCTTCGGAATCCGGATCTGTCCCCCACCGGCTTTTCCTCCCTGCTCACCGCCGTGCAGTACTTGCCCGGGACGAAGACCTGCCGCCTTACCTTTGCAGACGCCCTTCCCGAGGGGCTTTCCACGGATACCGTCCTATGGAACAAACGCTTCTCCACGCAGAACTATATCATACGCGGCTGCCGTTTCACCAACAACCGGGCGCGGGGTGTCCTGCTTCAGGGATCGAACGGCATGCTGGTCAACAACGTCTTTGAAAATATTCAGGGCGCCGCCATCCAGATCGAAACCGGATGTGAATCCCGGTGGAGCGAGGGCCATGGCGTCAGAAACCTGATTATACGCGGCAATGTCATCCGCCGCTGTGACTTAAACGCCTGGCAGATGGCCGTGCTTTATATGGGAGTCTATCTCCCGGGAGGCCGGACGGAGGAACCCGTCTTCCAGAATATCCTGATCGAGCAGAATTCCTTTATCGACTGTCCGAGACAGGCCATGTTCCTGTCCTCCTGCCGGAATGTCATCGTCCGCGGCAATACAGTCATCAATGCGCTGAAGCTGGATTTAGAAGCACCGTGCTACGGCTCCAGCACAATGGAAAAACCGATTTATGGAGAACACTACGAAGGCGTGATCCAGTTTGAGAAGGCGTCGGACTGGATCAAGGAGAATAACCATATCTTTTCCACTCGGATATAAGGAAGCAGCCATGCTTCCTTATCCGATTCTCCTCAGCCGATTTTCCTTAGCCGTTTTCCTTGGCAAACTGGCTGTTATACAGCTTTGCATAAAGCCCATCCCGGACCATCAGCTCCCTGTGGTTTCCCACCTCCCTGATATCTCCGCCCTCCATATACAGTATCATGTCCGCGTCCTTGATGGTGGAGAGTCTGTGGGCAATCACGAAGCTGGTGCGCCCCCTCATGAGAACCGCCATGGCCTCCTGAATCAGGACCTCTGTACGCGTATCGACGGAGCTGGTCGCCTCATCGAGAATCATGATCGGGCTGTCCGAGAGGATGGCCCTGGCAATGGTCAGAAGCTGCCGCTCTCCCTGGGCCAGATTCGTCGCCCCCTCCTGCAGCCTGAAATGATACCCGCCCGGCAAGGTGTGGATAAAGGAGTCTGCTCTGGCCGCCCTGGCCGCTTCCATCACCTCTTCATCTCCTGCCCCCAGTCGTCCGTAACGGATATTTTCCATGATGCTGCCGGTAAACAGCCACGTATCCTGAAGAACCAGGCCGAATACGGCCCGGAGGTCTTTCCGCGTCATCTCCCTGATATTTATGCCGCTCACGCGGATTTCACCGTCGTTCACATCATAGAAGCGCAGCAGCAGATTGATCAGGGTGGTTTTTCCTGCACCGGTGGGGCCGACGATAGCCACCTTGCTTCCTGGCTTCACTTCCAGACTCACATCGTGCATCAGGGTGTGGTACGGCAGATACCCAAATTTTACATGGATAAATTCCACTGAGCCATCCACAGGCTCCGGGACCACAGGATGTTCCGGATCCGGACTCTCCTCCCTCTCATCGATGAACTCGAATACCCTGGCCGCTGCCGCCGCAGTGGACTGAAGGATGTTGGCGATCTGCACCGTCTGGTTGATGGGCTGTGAAAACTGTCTTAAATACTGGATAAAGGACTGAATCATACCGATGGTCATCCGGTTGTCGATGACGAAGGAGCCGCCCACGATCACGACGAACACGTAACCCAGATTCGCCATCCCCTGGGTAACCGGCATCATGGTGCTGGACATAAACTGGGACTTCCATCCGCTGTCATACAGGGTCCGGTTGGTCTCTGAAAACTCATCGATGGTCTCTTCCTCCGTACCGTAGGCGCTGACAATGGTATGGCCCGTATACATTTCCTCCACGTATCCATTCATCTCCCCCAGCGTCTCCTGCTGGGTCTTAAAGTACTTCTGCGAGGCCCCTGCTATCTTCATGGAAAACACAAGCGCGAGGGGGACGGTCACGATACCGATCAGCGTCAGCATGGGGCTGATATAGAGCATCATGGCCAGAATGAAGATGACGGAGGTCACCGCCGTCACGATCTGCTCCAGACTCTGCTGGAGGCTGTTGGAGATGGTGTCCACATCGTTGGTGATGCGGCTGAGCACATCCCCGTAGGAGTTCGTATCAAAGTAGTTCAGGGGAAGCTTCTGAAACTTCCGGTCGATATCATTTCTCAAGTCACGGATCGTTTTCTGGGAGACCCGGACAAGGATAACCGTGCTGATATACTTGAAAAATGCATACAAAATATAAATGGAGGCCAACAGAATCAGTATGGTGATGAATCTGCGTATCTCGCTGTAAACCGGCTCCCCGCCTGTCACAAGCCCTGCCAGCGCATCCGTCGCCCGCCCCAGCACGAACGGCCCGAAGCTGTTGAAGAGGGAGGAGAGGATGATGCAGATTACGGAGACGGTCAGGCCTTTGCGATAAGGGCCCATAAACCGGAGCAGACGCCGGAAAACGGTGCCGGAATCCGCTTTTTGATTGTGGGTATTAGACTTCATCTTTCTCGGCCTCCTCCTGGGTAAGCTGGGAATACACGATCTCCCGGTATACCTCACAGCTCTTCATCAGTTCCTCGTGCCTGCCCTGGCCAACACAGCAGCCATCTTCCAGCACCAGGATTCTGTCCGCATTTTTAATGGTGCTGACTCTCTGTGCCACCAGAATCACGGTGGCCTCCTTCGCTTCAGACAGCAGGGCCTTTCTCAGCGCCGCGTCTGTCTTATAATCCAGCGCGGAAAAGCTGTCGTCAAAGATATAGATTTCCGGTTTTCTGGCAATCGCCCTTGCGATGGCGAGACGCTGACGCTGGCCTCCCGATACATTGGCTCCGCCCTGGGATATGGGCGCGTCAAAGCCGCCCTCCTTGGCAGTCACAAAATCATAGGACTGCGCAGTCATCACGGCGTGCTCCACATTTGCCTGGTTCGGCTCTTCCTGACCATATCCCACATTTTCAGCAATGGTTCCCCGGAAGAGAAACGCCTTCTGGGGCACCAGTCCGATCTTTCCCCGGAGTGTTTCCAGGCTCATCTCCTTCACATTTACCCCGTCTACCAGAATCTCTCCCTCCTGTACGTCGTAAAACCGGGGAATTAAGTTGATCAGGGTGGATTTGCCGCTTCCCGTGGAGCCGATCACGGCCGTAACTTCCCCCGGAGAAGAATCAAAGGATATGTGCTCGAGCGCCGGCGCCTCCGCGTTGGGAAAGGTAAATGTCACATCCCGGAAGGAAACGTATCCCTTTATCCCTGTCTCTGTCACCGCTCCGTCACAGTCTGCCACGACAGGCACCGTGTCCAGCACTTCATTGATTCTTCCCGCAGATACGGCCGCCCTGGGATACATGACAAATATCATGGACAGCATCATCACCGACATCATAATCTGCATCACGTACTGGATGACGGCAATGATATCGCCAATCGGGATCGCCGTATGAATATTTATGATCTGGTAGCCGCCGAAGGCAATTAAGGCAACCATGGTTGCATACAGAATCAGGCTCAGCCCGGGAATCATGATCCCCATGACGCTGTTCATGCGGACGGTATTGACCATGAATTCGTCATTGACCCGGTTAAACCGCTCTTCCTCAAACTGCTCTGTTCCAAAGGCTCTGGCCACACGGATCCCCGTCAGCTTCTCCCTGGTGACCAGATTGATCTCATCCAGCTTTTCCTGCATTTTCCGGGACAGCGGGGAGGCCAGCCGGGCAATGATCAGGACAAATGCGATCATGACCGGAAGGGACACGATCAGGATCATCGACATGGTCACGCTCTTGGCCAGGGCCAGCACCACTCCGCCGATACACATAATAGGCGCCATCAGACAGACCTTCAGAAGCATATTCATAAAGGTCTGAACCTGGACGACATCATTATTCGTTCTGGTAATCAGGGATGAGGTGGAGAATCCGTCAAATTCCGTCTGGGAATAATACTGCACCTTTCGGAATATCCGGCTCCGCACATTTCTTCCAAATCCAACCGATGCCAGGGACGCAAAAAAGCCGGTTCCCACGCTGCACAGGACTCCCAGCAGTACAAACAGCAGCATGGTTCCCCCGATGGACACGATCCGGACTTTATCTCCCGCCGGGATTGCAGTGTTGATCACCTCGGAAAGATACATGGGCAGCGCGAGATTCGCGGCCACGGAACCAATCACAGTCAGGATCAGCAGCAAAAGCGCCCATTTAAACAAAAACAATTCCTTGTACATTTTTTTCATGCCAGACCTCCATTTTCTATCTGGTCACATTATGCGCGGTTTTATGGTGTTAAATACCTTTTTTGGGGGCAGGCAGAGGAGAAGAGATAAAAAAACGGCTTTTACAGCAAAAAAACACCGGTTAATCACAGACTAACCGGTGTTTCAAACTATATCTTACAAAGATCTCACAGAAGTCTTTTATGGATTCGTGCAGGCCCCTTTTTCATTGAAGGAGTAAACCTTTCCTCCAATCTCTTTGGAAGCCGTCTCCATATCCCCATTCTGATTCAGATAGTACCATTTTCCGTCCAGCTTGATCCAGCCTGCGGCCATGGAACCGTCTGCATTTAAGTAATACCACTTGTCTCCGGTGAATAACCAGCCTGTGAACATTGCTCCGTCCGGCTTTAAGTAGTACCAGATGCCGTTTACCTGCTGCCATCCGGTCACCATATAGCCGTCTCCGTTAAAGTAATACCACTGTCCGGCGATATCACACCACTCGGCCGCCGGGTAGCCGCCGCTCTTCTTCTGGAACCACCAGCCGCGGGCATCCTGCTTCCAGACACCCTGTAATCCGCTGGTTACCGATTGGCTCTGGCCTCCTCCGGAGGACTTATGGCCGGAACCGGGATCCGGGGTTGGGTCTGGGTCTGGGGCCGGATCGGGATTTGGATCGGGTGTCGGATCAGGATCCGGGGTTGGGTCGGGATCCGGCGTCGGATCGGATTTTGCCGTTACAAATGCAAAGGTGCTGAATTCCTTCACGGTCATCTGGAACAGGCCGCCGCCCAGAAGCTCCGGCGTAATCGTTTCTTTCAGGATTCCGCCATGGTAGCGCAGCACACGGAACGCTTTCCCTTCGGTTCCCTCCGGCACCGGCATAACGAGTGTCACCGGAACGGACAGGGCTCCCGTCACACCCTGTAAGGTGATCTCCACCTGAAGGGCGGTGTCGTATTTGTCCCCATCAACCGCAGCTTCCTTTTCAGGCATTGAAAGCCTGACGGTCACATTGCCGCCGTTGGAATTATAGGCCGCACCGATCACGCGCATAAGACCGGCATCAATCTCCTCTGCAATGGCGTCATCTGCTTCAATCACGACCTCTATACCTTTCTTTTCCATGTAGGACTCTTCCAGGATGGAGAGATTTTCAGCAAAGACTTTGTCGTTCTTCATTGCCTGACAGATCGTTTCCACGTCGTAATCCGTCACTGCGTTAAATATCTGATCCGCTGTGTAGGAATCCGGATCGGCCGCCATATTGGCTACCAGCTCTTCCAGAGTCACGTCTTCCATATCCTCTGACAGCCTTGCGCCGGCGCCCGCCTGATCCAGTTCGCTTCCCTTTGCGATCTTTAAGAAATCGCCGAAAACTATCCTGCCATCCTTCCAGGAGAAGCAGTCTGCCTCGTCCAGGGATACGAAGCTATCAGCGCTGACGCTGTTTTCTCCGTCCGCATACAGGAAGTTATTCATCTTGATCACTGCGGATATCTTGTCGTCATAGACCTTGTCAAGCCCTGCGGAGAATGCAGCCGTGCGGTAGGAGGCGTTGTTCTTCACCGTTCCGTCCGCCGTCAGATTCCCATCCGCATCCGTCTTATAGGGACTCGGTCTCAGTATCATATTGAATCTGTAGTTGTCAAAGCTCGTGTTGTTCTGTATATTCAGGGCGCCCGGATTGAAGTTGTCCGTGATTCCATCCAGCTTATTGTGGAAGGCCACGCTGTTTTTCAGCACGTGGGCCACTTCGCGTCCTTCGCCGCCCAACTTAAAGCCGTTGTTGCCGTTGCCGTAAGCCACGCAGTTCTCGATGATGGTCCTTCCGTTAGGGCCGTCCTGAAGCGTGTTATATAAATCCCAGCCGTCATCTGCGTTGTCATGGGAAACACAGTTTACAAAACGGTTGTCGTCGCCGGAACAGGATTTCGATGCAAAGCCGTCGGCATTGATGCCGGACTCGTCCCTGTTTCGGTAGGATTCACAGTTCTGTATCAGGTTATAGGACGGCCATAAGGTCCGGCTTCCCCTGTTCTTCGTAATGGTCAGGCCCGCGTCGCTGGAGGTGTCGTGGATCAGACACCGTTCAATGATGTTGTGGCTTCCGTGAATCATAAAGCCTCTGGAGCCGGCTACATTTTTACCATCGACATCGAGTCCCGTTATATTCCAGTAGTCACTGTCCAGCACAAACAGCTTTCCGGAACCTCCGGTGATAACCACGCTTCCCTCCGCCGTCAGAGATTTTCTGGCTTCTTCATTTCCGGAGGCGGTGTATGGAATGGTAAACGGACTGTAGGTTCCTTCCAGCATATATACGGTTCCCCCCGGTATGACTTTCCGGACTGCCGCGTCAACGCTCATTGGATTTTCTCTCGTTCCGTCCCCGTCATCGGTCCCGTCGGGTGATGCGTAGAGCTCTTCCCCATAGGTCTCTCTCTTCACAGTCACGGACGCCGTCTTTTCCACGCCTTCATCATGGCCTTCCAATGCGGTATACGTAACAGCAAACGCCGAGGAGGCGCCTTCGATCACCGACGGCACGGTAAACTGTTCTCCGCCGGTTACGGACATACGGTCCGCAATTGTTCTGCCATCCTGCGTGACGCTCACGGTTCCATCCAGATTAACCATTCCCTGCAGGGTGTAGCTGCTGCTGTTTGTATAATCGGAGGAGGCAATGAAAAGGGAGGAGCCTTCCACATTCGGCGCCACGTAAGCCGGTGTCTCATCCGGATTCTGCACGTCGGATAAGGCGAGCGAGATGTTTTCCACCCGGATTCTGGCGTTTCTGGATGCGAAGAATCCTACATTCATGGTATCCTCATCCAGATGTGCCACAATGTTTGGCGTCACGTTCTGATCGGTAAAGCGGTAGGTCTTTGTAACTCCGTCTTCGCCGGTATAGCTTTCGCTGAATCCTTCATCCGTTCTCTCCAGAGTCAGCTTCATTTTCGCATGATAGAAATTCGTCTTGTACGGCGCGCTCTCCGGAGCCTGGCTGTTGTCAGCCGACGCCACATTTGTGGCAAAGGTGCTGCCTGGCGTCGGGGTATTCAAGTTGCCTGCAGGGCTGTTGACGCCGTACCTGGCCATGGCCTTGATGCTGAGTCCCGCATCCACCTTCTTGCCTGCGGACAGAACCTCCAGCATTACCATATTGGAAGCGGCCGGATACTCCTCGTAGCCCTCTTCCAGGGGATCTTTTCTGGCCGGTCCGTTGACATCACGCACCATCAGTCCCGCGCCCTCCTGAAGATTGGGCGCCTTGCCGTTTTCCGGTCCCATGTGCTCTACCGTCACATCGGCGGACAGCACGAAATTCTTGTCGGTCGGTACTTCCGTGTAATAGAAGGTCAGTCCGTCGTGGCCTGACTGAATCTTTCCGCCTCTGGACTCGATGATCACGTCCTGGGCTTTCTCACCCTTTTCCGTAAGCGGAGTGTCGGAGCCGACCGGCCATACGTAGTTGGTTCCCACCTTTTCCGGGAGCACGTTGGAGCTGAAATTCATGTCGGTGGACTGGCCAAAGGCTGCTGCCTTCCAGAGACCGCTGCCCTTATCGTCCGGCTTCGTCCCGATGCTCGCTGTCGGCCCGCTGAAGGTCCAGTGGAACGGTCCGCTTCCATCCAGCGCCTTCCACCACGCGTCAGCCGCCTCTACCCGGAAGATATGATAATCTGTCACATCCAGCCCGCTCACGGTATAGGTGGTGTTCTTCGTCGTAAAAGCGCCGTTTACATGGTTAAAATAATCGCTGTCACTGGTATAGACACCATTTCCATCTACATAGACACGGTAGCCGTAAATTCCGGATTCATCCTCCGGCGCTGTCCACGTTAATACTATATCACTGCCGTTTACCGTCACTTCCAGCGTATCATCGGTCCATACCGGCGCCAGATGATCGTAATTCTTCGTGGTTGTGACTTTGGCCGTATCGTATTCAAAGGTCAGACCCGCGTCCGTAAACGCTTCAAGCCTTACCTCATTCTCCTGCTCCATCATTCTGCCGATGGTAGCGCTTAAGGAAGCCGCCGTCGCTCCGTCCTTTAACTGATAGTTATAGAAAGTCGCTGCCAGCTCGCCGCCTGCATAGGCGCGGTAGCCTCTCACGCGGGCATCTGTCTTCTTTGCTGACTGGAATGACGCGGTTCCCCACGTATAACCGATTCCTGAGAAGGTCAGCCTGCCGTTTTCCGGACCTTTGACCTTTGCCGTATCCTCGTCTCCTTCGGTAGTTACAGTTTCCGTCAGAGGTTCACTCCGGTTGCCGGTGGAATCCACTGCATAGACTTTGAATGTATAGGTGAGCGCAGAGGAAAGGCCCCCGGCGGTGTACGTGTTTGCATTGATCAGCGGCTGCTGGTCAATCATCACATCATCCAGATACGTCTCCACCACGTAACCGGCTATGGAACCGCTTCCGGCCGGCTGCTCTCCATCTTTCGCGTCAGACCATGTCAGTGTTACATTTACCGCTGTATCGTCCGCTTTCGCCGCGTTGGATGGACTGGCCTTCAGCTCGGCATCATCGCCCCAGACCGGAACCGCCATGGCGTTGTATGCGCTGGTTGACAGCGTGGTGCTGCCCATAAACCGCAATCCTGTGCTGTTGCTGATCGATGCCCATGCCTTATAGGCTCCGGCGGCCGCGTCGTCCTCTTCCTTCGCAATGCCGGTCCAGTCCATGGTTACGTCATAGAACGTGGTATCGCTGATTCCCTGAAGTACCTCGGATTTCTTCGCCAGCGACTTTGCTATATTGGTAAATGCAATATCCTGGAAATATAAGTCATGGTGCGTATGGTAAGTCTTGTAAGGCATCGTGTTATCAATATCTGCCACCATGGACATGGTGTTCTTCGTAATCACATCTGCCGTGATGTTATAAGCCTGAATATTCGCAAATTCAGCCGGTTTGTCAGCCGGTTCCACTGAAACGGTCTGATTCGCATCGCTGTAGGTGGTGCTGAGAACGAACACCTGCTGTGCATCGGAAACGGCACAGTCCCGGATCAGAATATTGGACACACCGCCGCCGTTGACCGGAGCGCTCTTGAACCGGAACGGCATATCGCTGTGGTTCATGACATTGTCTTCCACCAGCATGCCGCTGATTCCTGCTCCCGTATGGCTTCCCGCCGCAATGGCCCCGCCATGGCACTCTCGCAGGAAATTATTGAAGGTCCAGATATTGGCCGACGCCTGCTGTCCGGAATCCTGAACGCCTTTCCCCATACCGGTTGCAAAGTTGATTCCATCGTCTCCCGTATCGATAAAGTTATTGAAGATCACAACGTTCTGCGTATTTCCAATCTCGATTCCATCGGCGTTGTTGACGTCATAGGTAGAGAACTTCACGTTGCTGCACACCACGTCCTCACTGTCTAAGATCGCCACCGTGTGGAACGCCGGGTTCTCGGCCATGAAGCCCTCCAGATAGACGCCCTTCGTGCCTCTGAGAACCACCAGATTCGGCCGTGTAGAGTATGCCAGACTTGCGCTGAGCCCTCTCTCCTGGCCCTTCTTCGATGCATCCGCCGCCAGGATTCCATAGGATTTATCAGGGTTGCTCTTGTCGTACACCTTGGAGTTGCTGCCGGCTACCCAGCGTTTCAGCGCGTATCCCTTTAACGCATCGCTGGTCCAGTCAGGATCGCCGCTCTGTCTGGACTGATAGTACGGGCTGGTGCCGTCTCCCGAGATCGTGTCCTTTTCGCCGTACTTCCATCCGTTTCCGTAGATGGTGCCTTTTCCGACGATGCGGATATTCTCCAGCATTCCATTCTCATCGGAGCTGTAGCCGTTCACCAGTGCCCAGGAGCGGGTGTCCGTGGAATACGGATAGAGAAGGTAGTTCTGATCATAGTGATCCACATTCGGCGAACCGAACAGCACAGCGCCCTCTTTTAGTTCCAGTGTCATGTTGCTCTTTAAATAGATCGCGCCGCTCATCCAGATTCCTTTCGGAATCACAACCCTGCCGCCCTCGCTGCAGTCGTCAATCGCGGCCTGGATCGCCCTCGTGTTGGCAAGAATAAACGCGTTCTTTTCCTCGTCGTAGGTGGTATACCCTGTCTCCACGGTTTTGGCGCCATAGTCTTTGATGTTGAATTCCTCCGGCTTCCCGGTCGTGGACCACGAGATACTGCCGGCGCCTCCCAGCGCGGCACCGCTGTCATCGACGGCCACTACCTCGAATTCATATTCCGTATCCGGTTCCAGCCCGGTCGCCTTAAAGGAGTGGATATCGACATTTACCATGTCAACAGAACTTTTCTCTGTCTCATAGTAGTCGTAGAATGACTCCATATAGGCGGCCGCCCAGTCAGCATTCTCCGCGAAATTGCTTCTCGCGTCGCCAATCTTCTCGCCATCCTGGTATACGTAATAGTTCGCCACATCGTCATACTTCTCCGGCTTATCCCAGACCAGCGTGATCGAAGTGTCGTCATAGGCCAGCGTCGGTACCCGGACCTCCATGACATCGCTGCTTCCCTCCGAGCGGTCGAAGCGCTTTTCTTCGCCGTCGAAATCAAAAAAAACCGTTTTTTCCTTCTTTGCATTGCTTCCACTGGCTAAGCTGTCCGAAGAATTATGGTCTTTCTGCGGCCTGGATGCATTGCTCATGCTTGCGGGTTCCGATTCTGACAAGTCAGGTTGACTCGTACCCCCCCCCCCCCCCCCCATGCAAACGTTTGCAAGTTTGCAGATGAAAAAGTCATGAGCATTGACAGCAGCATGGCCGTCCCCCTTTTCATCCGCTTTGTTTTTGCGTTCATATTCATGTTCCCTCCTGTCTGTGAAATAAATCCACCTTTTTTAAAGATAGCTTTATTATAGACTCATTCATTTTCAATTTCAATGCAAACGTTCTCATTTTTGACCATTTCGTCAATTTGCAGCAAGCTTGTCCCTTATTTTTTCAACATTCCGACTATTGTATTTTTTCCATTTTATTACTTTTTCCTATATTTCACGAAAAATTTTCATTATAATTCACAAAAATAAGTGATTTCTCCCCTCTTCTTACATTTTCTTTCATAACAGTCACTTTGCATTTCATTCAACAGACATCAAAAATACCGCTGCAAAATCAGAACATTGCTTTTGCAGCGGTATTCCCAGCTCCCCGGTCACTCATATCCGGTTTCCTTCATCCAGAGAGGAAGCAGGCGGCTGACTACCTCGAACAGCAGGCGGTCCTCCTCTCTCTGCAGGTCACAGCCCCACAAATTCTCCATCAGGCTGATCCGGTAACGGATGGTGTTGACGTGGGCGTACATGGCGTCCGCCGTCTTCTGGTAGTTAAAATGGTTCTGCACAAAGCAGCACATGGTATCCGACAGCGCATCCCGCTTCTCTTTCGGGTATTCCATCAGCTTGTCCGTCATCTGTTCCAGAATCCGGTTTACCGGAATTCCCGTGATATCCACGAGGCACTCCGCCTGATACTTTCCGCTCTGTAAGTCCAGCATCAGATCGGTTCCGCCCGCTATGATCCTTCCGCGCCCCTCATATCCGGCCAGCAGGTTCAGCGCCTCTTTGGCCTCCTTTGCCATAACGTAATTCTGTACCATAAGGAAATCAATCCTCCCTTCGTATTACCGTTTTCCGTTCCATTCGCATAGTTTTATTATAACAGCTTCCAATGGCCGCCATCTCCAAAAAGCGGCCGGGCATTTTTGTAGTTCCTATGGGAATCGTAACAGAATTTTCATAAATCCTTAAAGTCTTTTTTCCGCTTCGATGGTAGAATCATCCATTATAAGGAGGAGAGCCTATGAAAAAGAAAGCAGTATGGACCGCATCTGTCCTGGGAGCCGCGGCATTACTGGCGGCATTCTGTCTGTTGGTGCCGCGCCGCTATCCGGTTCCCGCGGATACGACCATCGGAACCCGCAGCATCCGGTACGAAGACCGGCCCAAAACCGCCGCCGAGATCACCGTAGCCCGTTACTTCCTTAACCAGATAACGGGAGATTTTAAAGAAATGAAGAAACTTCTTCCCAATACGGAACTTGACAGGATCACGCTGGAGAATGAAAAGGAAGCGTTCTTAAAGGGCGAATCCATGGAAACCTATATTATACGCTCCATCACGACCCTGGACCGTGAGCAGTACGCCGGAGACAACGAGGCGTTTTCCTATCCCGACGCCGAAACACGGGCACGGCAGGAGAACCTGAAGGATTATGCAGTCATTCACGTGGAATTCTATCAGAAATGGAATAATAAGGCCGAGTCGCATGCACCGCAGTGGAACTCCGGAGAATGCGGCAGGAATTTCCTGGTGGGCAAAAAAGCCCTGGATAAGAATTATAAAATATATGATTTTGGAATGATGATGTAAGGAGGAAAGATTATGGAGATCACTTTGACAAAGGCCAAACTTTCAAACTGTGAGGAGCTCTACAGCCTGCAGACCGCTTCCTTCCGTCCGCTTCTGGAGAAATACCAGGATTACGATTCCAATCCCGGCGCGGAGACGAAGGACCGTACACTTCAGCGGCTGAAGGATCCTTTTTCCGATTACTATTTTATCAGTTTAGACGGTAAGCATATCGGTGCCATCCGCATCTGCCATTTTGAAACATTATGTAAACTCAAGCAGCTGTTCATCCTTCCTGAGTTCCAGGGACACGGGTATGCACAACAGGCCATCGAACTGGCCGAAGCCCTGTATCCGGAGATTCCGAGATGGGAACTCGACACAATCAGCCAGGAGGCGAAGCTCTGCCATTTGTATGAGAAGATGGGGTATACGAAGACTGGTAAGGTGGAAAAGATTAAGGATGGGATGGATCTTGTCTATTATGCCAAATATGCATAGATATGGGAAATCAACCATGATGGTTTGCAGCAGCTGATTCGTTTTTTTCTCGTCTTTGGGTGCGGGACCGCGCAGGGAGACTTCATATCCCAGTGTGCCGCCGCCTGTATACGAACCATAAAAATGGCCGGGAATGGCAAACACATGCATTTTGTGTCTGACAATCCCGGCCATTTTTAGAACCGCTGATTTTCTATTGCCTTGAGTCCGCCGTCTCCCTTCCATCCGGCACTGCCCATGGCTGAAGCACTGACAGAAGCTCTGCATCATAGTCCAGACCGATGCTGTAGCTGTACTCCTGGCTTGGGAGGGTTCCCTGGGGATAGGATATCTCCAGGTGATCCGGGAAAAGGAGGATATACTCTGGCCGCAGAGCTGCCTCCATCTCTTTGCGCAGCGCCGGACTGACGGTGCCGGGGGCGTCTAAAAGCCATTGCCGGGCCGCGTCCTCCGACAGGCTGAATAAGTCCCAGTTGCTGTATACGGCCCCTGTCTCCCGGTTGAACACGGCCCCTAGCCGAAGCTCTTTAGCCTCCTGGCCGTTTACCGGGAGTGTGACCGTTGTAATAAAACTTACGGCTGTATCATTGGACGCGGAGGGCGTGATTTCCTGACGCACATGGCGTTCCTGGTACGCAGTCCCGTTCTCCCGGCAGGACAGGTAATCCCCGTAGGCCTTCTGAAGCTCTGCCTCCGTGTCGTAGAGCAGTCCCTGTTTCTCGTAGTAACCGTCTATGCCCTTCCGCGCAGATTCACTTAAATCATTGTAGCTTACCGTCCCGGCCACATAGCAGTTGGCAGGCCCAACGGTCTTATAGATGGTCAAAAGTCTGGTTCCATCCGGCAGTCTGTAGCTGTCGAAGGTATTGTGCTCGTCCTGCCACAGGTCCGCGCGCTCATCTCCGGGAAGGGAGGCGGCGTTTTCCTGGATCAGATGCAGTGTCTCTTCCTCCTGAACGGGAGCTTTCGAACAGCCCGCCAGGAATACAAGGGACAGGATCAGTGCTGATGCGTAAATTTGCCTCACTTTCATGGGTCATCCTCCTTTATAATTCCAGAGCGTGTCTGTAAGCTGCTTTCCGCCACGCTCTAGAGTGTGTTTGAAAATTGCTTTCTGACAGCTGTGCGTCACACTTTGTGGGAGATTTGGCCCCGATGAAGGAGGCGTAGTGGGCTACGCTGACTGAATTGGGGCAAAATATACCGCGAAGTGGGGCGTACAGATGGCAGGAATGAATTTTCAAACACGCTCTAACACTATGTTATACTCAAAACGGGAAAATGTCCACTGTTGTTACTGCAGGGAGGCCGTTCAGGTTACTGTTCAGCTCGTTTCCGGATCCATTATACCAACGGCCGGATCTCGTAGTCCTCCATATTCACTTCTTTAAATTTCGATCTCTGGAACCGGTCCTTTAGGCCGTATGGTACGGTGCAGTCGAAGATGGTTTTACAGCTGATTCCCCGGTCCTTAAGCATTGGATTGTATTCCGGCCCCTCGGTCGGATCCAGCGGATGGCAGCGGACTCCCGGAATCGTGATGGTATCCACGTCTCCCTGATAACGGGTGTTGAGCGCCCACAGCACATCGTCTGAATCGAAGATATCCACATCCTCATCCACCACGATCACATGCTTCAGCTCGGGAAATGCGGTGAGGGCAATGAGCGCCGCCTGACGCTGCCTTCCCTCGTCGCTGGGAACCTGTTTGGCGAACTGTATGACCGCCATGTACTTACCGCCGCCGGAGCGGTGGGCGTAAACATTTTTCACGAGCCCGGCAAGCGCCTTCTCTTCCATGGTCAGGATGCTGGCCTCCGTCGGGATTCCCGCCATGCTCACGTGTTCCTCGCTGGGTCCGATGCACGTCTGGATGATTGGATTTTTCCGATGGGTAACCGCTTTGATCTTTATTACCGGAAGCTCTCCCGACACGTGGCCGGTATATCCCGGGAACTCCGGCATGGCCTTTCCCGTGTTGGTGTTGATGTCCTCCCGCATCCGTTTTCCGGCCACCAGCTCGCCCTCGATGACAAACTCCGCGTTAGCGATGGCGTACTCGTCAATGGTCCGGCATTTTGCCATGCGGACCGGCTTTTTGCGGAGCGCGCCTGCGATGGACAGCTCATTAAAACCCAAAGGCGTTGTGGGCGGTTCGAAGCAGGAAGCGATCTCAATGGCCGGATCCACGCCGATGCTGATACTGATCGGCAGATTCACGCCTTCCCGTTCCGCTTTTTCCCGAAATGCGTCCAGGTGACGCACCCCTGGGGTGAAAAACATGGTCATCTCGTCCGCCGACTGCAGGCAGAGACGGTGAATGGTCACATCCCCTTCCCCCGTAACCGGATCGGAGGCGTAGCACATTCCCATGGTGATATAAGGACCGGCATCCTCCTCCGTATTCTGAGGGGCCGGGAGAAGCTTCCGAATATCGAAGCCCTCCTCCGATGCATAATGGATTTCCTCCTGGCACGGCACGTCTCCGCCTGCCGTAAACTCCGGCATAATGGGATTCGCGGCCGCGTCCTTTAAGAGAAATCCCAGCTTATCCGGCGGACAGTCCAGCAGGCAGCCCACCCGTTTTCTGGAAGCCAGAAGGCCGATCAGCACCTGTTTGTCCGGGAAGCCTTTGATATTACGGAAGAGGAGCGCCGGTCCCTCTTTAGTCGGACGCTTTACCGTCCCCCCCGCCCCGACATAGCGGTAAATCCCTGCGACTTCCGCGTAGGAATCTACCTCTGTATCTGTACAGGCAATCTGATTATCATACTTTTTCAGTTCCTCCAACGCACTCCGTAAATCTTCAATCATTCTGATTTCCTCCTTTTTCTTCCTTCTGCTCTTACTGATACTCTCTCAAACCGGCGGCGATCCGGTGAGCGCCTTCTTCGCACAGCGCTACGACGCCGGTGATCTGTTCCTTCGTGATTCCGGCCACATGGATGCCGGCCAGCACGGCCAGTCCCCCGGAAACCACCGATTTCAGTTCCCGGTAAATCAGCTCCGTCACCACGCCTTCCCTGTGGCCCTCTCTGGCATTTGACAGGCATTCGCCTCTATCCCCGAAGGCAATGGCTCCGATATGGCCCGTATCACCGCCCGCTGCCAGCACCAGACAGTCGGTTCCCATCCGGAGCACCTTAAACTGCACGGAGACGCCGTGGCCTGTCATGGTAAAATCCATCAGTTCCTCAAACACGGTCCTGCACCTTCTCTCCCCATCGTTTCGCGCCTTCACAGGGAATCCGGAACTGGTCCAGTATCTTTATGATCTGGTGATTTACAATGTCCTCCACGGTCTCCGGATGGTTATAAAATGCCGGCATGGGCGGCGCTATGACAGCTCCCATCTGCGAAAGCTCATACATATGTTTTAAATGAATGGTATTAAGCGGCGTCTCCCGGGGACAGATCACCAGCCTCCGCCGTTCCTTTAAGGCGACGTCACAGACGCGGGTGATTAAGTTGTCCGCGTATCCATTAGCGATTCCCGACAGCGTCTTCATGCTGCACGGCAGGATAATCACGCCATCCGCCGGATAGGAGCCGCTGGAGATGCAGGCCGCCAAGTCGCGGTTATCATAGCTGTGGTCCGCCAAAGACAGGACGTCTTCTTTCGTATATCCTGTTTCAATCTCCAGATTTACCCAGGCGTAATCGCTGAATATCACATGGGTCGTCACTGACTCTGTCTTTTTTAATGCCTCCAGCAGCTTTACCGCGTATATGGTTCCGCTGGCTCCTGTCACTCCGATAATCAGATCCATGAGAGTTCCTCCTTTTGCTTCTGCTTTTGCTGTTTTGCTTTTACTGTCTCTATTGCTGTTTAGAGGCACGTTGGCCTGTTACAGTTCACAGCCCTGTCGGTCTCCGCTTCCCGGTCTTCCCCTTCACTGTACCGGAAATCGCCTGTACAATCAATTCATTTTATGGTATCATTGTTTCCATAACGGAATGATTGAACGGAGGCGGAATATGACATTGGAACAACTGCAGTACTTTGTGGCGATCGTGGAAAGCGCCACATTCTTTGACGCGGCGGAAAGCCTTCATATCGCTCAGTCCACCCTGTCCAAACAGATACGGAATCTGGAACTGGAGCTGGACGTCCAGCTGTTTGACAGAAGCCGCCGCCACGCCTCCTTAACGGATGCCGGGCGCATCCTCTATCCCGATGCGGTGAAGCTGTTAAAAGGCGTTCAGGGAATGAAGCAGCATCTTGCTCCATATCAGGACAGCCGGAGATCCATCCTGCATTTGGGAGTCCTTCCCATCCTGCATCAGTACCGGTTGAATCCCGTTCTGAGGCAGTTTGCCGAGTCTCACCCGGAGATCACCCTCATGATCGACGAGGTGGAGGATGAACCGCTGCGGCAGGGCTTCCGCCAGGGCAGCTACGATCTGATCATCGGCCGCCCGGAACTGCTTACCGGCGTGCAGAGCACATGCCATCTGCTGGCTCACGACCGGCTGGTGCTTCTGACTCCCGCAGGCCATCCGCTGGCAGGCAGACCAGCCGTTCCCCTGGAAGAGCTGTCCGGAGAATCGTTTATTCTGATGCATCCCAGCAGCAGCATCTACCGCCTGTGCCTCACGGCCTGCCAAAAAAAAGGATTCCAGCCCGCTGTCACCCGGACAGCCAAGATAGAATCCATTGTCAGCGCAGTCGCCGCCGGAGAGGCGGTGAGCCTGCTTCCTTACAGTAATCTCGATGTATTCCGCCATGAAAATGTCGCAGTGATCCCGCTGCAGGAGCCAGTCGCCGCCGATGTCGTCCTGGCCTGCCTGTCCCCGAAGAAACTCCCGCTCTGCGGCAGGACACTCTGGAAATACTTTTCCGCCTGAACCATTTTAACGAAAAAGGAAGCTGTGCAGAATTCTCACTCTGCGCAGCTTCCTCTCTCTTTTTCACGTTCTTACCGGTTTTCTTCCATCGACACGCCGGCGATCTTGATGTTCACGTCCAGCACGGTAAGTCCTGTCATGTTCTCAATCGCACTCTTTACCTTGTCCTGCACCTTTTCACATACTTCCGGAATGCTGAAGCCGTACTTGATGTTTAAGGATAAGTCAACGGATACGTGCTCTTCCGTTACTTCGACTTTAACGCCCTTGGATAAATTCTTCATGCCCAGCTTTCCAACCAGTTCATTGGTAATGTTGCCGGCCATGGAATCCACGCCGTCTACTTCCGTCGCCGCAAGGCCTGCGATGATGGCTACTACTTCATCCGCAATCTGTACTTCGCCGATTTTATCTTTTTCATATACTTTATGAGTATTTCTGTTCTCTGTCTCTGCCACAATGATTCCCTCCTGTTTTCAATTCGATGTGTTACTTGGATTATAGACTATTATAACAAAGACAGCCACAGTTTGCAAAACATTTTTCTATTCCTGGCCCAGAATACCCGCTTCTAAGTCACTTAACATCACATCAGCAGCCGTAATGCCGCCTTCCGCCAGGTACCATACGGTTGGTGTCAGGTAGACAATGTGACCGTTTTTGTATGCTTCCGTCTTCTTCACCAGCTCATTATCCATCACTTCCGCCGCAAGCTTGGCGCCTTCCGTGTTGATTGCGGAATCGCGGTCCAGGACAAAGATGTAATCCGGGTTTAAGGAAACGAGAAGCTCGAAGGAGGATTCATTGCCGTGCGTGGAATCCACGTCGTTGGCCAGATTGGTGAAGCCGACTTCATTGCCGATCAGGGAGCAGCGGCTTCCGTCACCCAATGTGTTGAAATTGCTGCTGGTCACCATTCCGATGACTGCTGTCTTTCCCTCGGCCGCCTGGCGGAGCGTCTCCACACGTGCATCGAATCCAGCCAGTTCTTCCGCCGCCCGCTCTTCCTCACCGAAGATGGAAGCGATCATGGCCGCGTTATTTTTCACACTCTGAATCACTCCTTCCTCATAATCCACCGCAGTGTATACGACAGGAGCAATCTTCGACAGTTCGTCATACTGCGCGCTTAAACGGCCTCCGATGAAGATCACATCCGGCTCGCTGGCCATGAGTGCCTCCATGTCCACTTCCTTTAAGGTGCCGAGGTTTACGATATCCTCGTTGTTGTTATACTCCATCAGATAATCGATTTTGGAGGATTTCGGCATTCCCACGATCTGGCCGCCCAGATCCCAGTTATCCATCATGTCAAGCACCGCCATATCCAGAATGGCCACCCGCTCCGGATTATAGGGAACCTCCAGCTCCACCTTTTCGCCGTTTCCATTCAGCGTCGTCACGGTGACGGATTCCGGTGTCTCCGAGGCCTGTGCATCTTCATTTTCACCTTCCCCGGAGCCGGACTGGGACTCTGTATCTGTGGACGCGGCTTCGGAAGAAGTCGTCTCGCCAGCCTGTCCGCCTGTTGTTCCGGCCTGTCCGGTGCCCTGCCCGCAGGCTGTCATGGAAAGGGCTGCTGCCATTGCAAGTGTCAGTAATGTCATTTTTTTCATAGTTAGTATCTCCTTTTTTGGGGTTAGTAATAGATCGACAGTGGTTTTCCTTCTATTTCCAGAATCTCGAAGTCCACGCGGTAGATTTCGGAGAGATTTTCCTTTGTCATCACTTCCTCCACCGTACCGAATTTTGATATTTTTCCATCCACGAATGCGCAGATGTAATCAGAATAAAACGCTGCGTAATTGATTTCATGCAGCACGAGAATCACGGTTTTTCCCAGTTCATCACACAGCCTCCGGACGATTTTCATCATGTTGGTGGCGTGGTAAATGTCCAGGTTATTGGTCGGCTCATCCAACAGGACGTATTCCGTATCCTGTGCAATGACCATGGCTATGTAGGCGCGCTGGCGCTGGCCGCCGGACAGTTCGTCAATGAACCGGTCCTCAAATTCCTCCAGTTCCATGTAGGCGATGGCCTTTTCGATGATTTCCTCATCCTCAGCCGTAATCCGATTGCCGCTGTAGGGAAAGCGACCGAAGGCCACCAGCTCCCGGACTGTCAGTTTCATCTGGACGTGGTTGCTCTGAGTCAGAATGGCCAGCCGCCTGGCCAGATCCCGGCTCTTCCATTTGGACATGTCCTTTCCCTCGAAATCCACCGAACCGTCATCCTGTGCGATCAGCCTGGAGATCATTCCCATAACCGTTGATTTACCGGCTCCGTTGGGGCCGATCAGCGAGATCACCTTTCCCTTCGGCAGTTCGAAGGAGACGCCGTCCACCACGGTTTTTCCATTGTATTTTTTCAAAAGTTCTTTGACAAACATCGTTATGACCTCCTTGTGTTGGTTTTTTCACACCCTATGCGGAGCGGCTCGTTCGCAGCAGCAGATAGAGAAAATAGATTCCGCCTCCGACAGTAATAAATACGCTGACCGGGACGCCGTAGGCAAATACCTGCTCCACAAGCAATTGGCCGCCTGCCAGTATCACCATACCGATTAATGCCGAGCCGGCGATCAAATAGCTGTGGCGGAACGTCTTAAACAGCTGTCTCGATAAATTGGCGATAATCAGGCCCAGGAAGGATATCGGACCTACCATGGCGGTCGCTATGGCGATAAACAGTGTCACCCCCAGAAGCAGTCTGCGCACGGTGCGGTCATAGTCCACCCCCAGATTAATCGCCTGCGCCTTTCCCAGTGTAATGACATCCAGCAGCGCCAGTTCCCGGCGCAGGACAAAGAGCAGAACTGCAATCAGGATCAGGGAAAAGAATATGATTTCCGTGTTTACATTCGTAAAGCTGGCGACCAGCGACGCCAGAAGGCTGTCGTACTCGTTGGGATCCATGATGCGCGTCAGCGTCGTCTGCATACTGGTGAAAAAGGTGGACAGCACCGTTCCGGCCAGCAGGACATACAGCACATTATGGCTTGTCTTCTTAAATAAGTAGCTGTAAATGATGGTGGCGATGATCGCCATAAGTACCAGATCCACCGCGAAGGAAAGGTTCGTATTGCGGGCCAGAAGACTGGTGGAGCCGAAAAAGAATACAACAGCCGTATGGATCAGCGTATAGAGGGAGTTCATCCCCAGCAGGCACGGCGTCACGATGGTATTGTTGATCACCGACTGGAAGATGACGGAAGCCCCGCCGATGCAGAACGCCGTGATCAGCATGACCGCCAGCTTTGGAATCCGCAGGCTCATGGCGTAGCTGAAATATTTCATATTCACATTCAGAAAGAGATAGAGCACGGCGGCGGCCGCTGCCAGCAGCGATAGGATCACCAGCTTCTTTCCGTTGATGTTTCCGGTCCTTCTGCTCATTTTTTCCTGCTTCATGCCTCCGTTCCTCCCGTCTGCGGCGAAGGTACCGCCGCGGCTCTCCTTTTCCCGAAGGGAAGGGTGATGCTTTTCCGGCCGTGATTTAACCGGTAGATCAGCATACCTACGAAAATCACACTTCCGATGACACCGATAATCAATTCAATCGGCAGCTCATAGGGGGTGATCACAGTCCGGCCGATCATGTCGCAGACCAGAACGAACAGCGCTCCAAACAGGGCGGTATCCAGCAGAGTCCCCCGTATCCGGTCGCCTTTAAACATCGCCACCAGGTTGGGCACGATCAGTCCGATATAGGAAACGCTTCCGACGACTACCACAATGCTGGCTGTAATCATGGCGGCGATGCTCAGTCCCAGAAAGAGCACGACATTGTAGTTGACACCCAGATTTTTCGAGAAATTCTTCCCCATTCCAACAATATTGAAATGATTGGCAAATAAAAAGGCCAGAAGCACCAGCGGAAGCGTTAAATACACCAGTTCATAGCGTCCTCTGATTACCAGGGAAAAATGTCCCACCAGCCAGGAGGAAAGGGCCTGTGTCATATCGTATTTATAGGCCAGATAGCTGGTCATGCCTCCGATCACATTGCCGAACATGATTCCCACTAACGGAACCATGACCACGTCCTTAAACTGGATTCTCTGAATGAAGCAGACGAAGATCCATGTCCCCGCGATCGCCGCGATAAAAGCGAAGACGGCCCGTCCCCACAGCGAGGATGACGGCATAAACAAAAGCGCCAGCAGAATACCGAACTGCGCCGAGGAAATCGTCGCGCCTGTGGTCGGGGAAACGAATTTATTCATACAGAGCTGCTGCATGATCAGGCCGGAAATACTCATACCGACTCCGGTACAGAGTATCGCCAGAAGACGGGGCAGCCGGGATATCAACAGGATCTCCACCTGTTCAAAATCCCCGCGCAGCACGCCTCCGAGGCTTATATCCATGACACCCAGAAACAGTGATACCACCGACAGAATGACCAGTGCTGCCGCCAGAAGGATGGTTAGAGTCTTTGGTTTCATTTTGGGTTCCTCCTCTCAAATCAAATGATGTACAGTGTTTTAGTTAGCCTAAGCTAACCAAAAAGGCAAAAAAATACAACTCGCAAGATATCACATCACATGCATACTGGACTTACATGTATCTCACACCGCGCGCTGCCCTAATATCATAACACAGGGAGTTAGCCATAGGCAACTCCATAAAATGCACAAACTTTTCTCAATAGGGGACAGAAAAAACAGCGAAATCAGGAGGCTGGGAATAGATGGAAAAAGAAACAAGGACGCGAAAAAGCCATATGCGGCTTTTTCGCATCCTTGTTCATTCTTTCAGATTTATTCGCGCCTGGGTGCTTCATTTCCTCTATTCTTCCAGCTTCATCAGTGTGATCACGATATTCTCTGCTCCCACTTCCGTTTTGCGCTTTACGATGTCCTCAATCTGGGCGCGCTGCGGATCGGTAATGCTGGAAGCGTTGATGACGACGTCAACCTTGCCGCTGGTAATGCTGACAACCGGATCGGAGAAGCCCTTTGCCATCAGAAGAGTCTCTGCGGCATTCTCTTTCTCGGATACTGCGGTCATGTCGATCATTTCCTGAATCGCTTCCTGTTTGGCAGCTTCTTCAATGTTCTCATTGTTGATTAAATTCATCAGAGTCTCTTTGTTCTTGGCACGGACCTGCTCTCTGCTCAGCTGCACGTTCGCTATGTAGTCGGATACATTCATACCGCTGGTTAAGACCGCTTCACCCGGATTTTCCAGACCGGTTTCCAGATCGCCTGTCGTCTCATTGGCTGCCAGCTGTCCGCCTTCCGCCGCCGAATTGTCGGCTACATTGGTGGTGTCCGCTGCTGCGTCTCCTGCCACGCCTTCCTGATTGCTGGCCACTGCGCTGCCGGAGCCATCTGTCTCCTGAGCCGCCAGACTCTCGTCGTTAGGGTCATTGTCAAGGCTTGCAATCTCCTGGTAATTTCCCGGGTCGCCTGTCAGCGCCTGGTTTTCAGCCAGAATGTCCTCATCGGAAATATCCGTCACACCGGCCTCGTACACATCAGTTCCCGACGCCATTTCCTGCTTCCCGGCGTAGTTTAGGTATCCGGCAGCTGCGATCATGACCGCCAGCGTTGTGATGATAATCTGATTTCTTCTGAACAGTTTCTTCATATTCATTTTCTTTGGGGTTCTCGGGACTTTGGATTCTCTGATATCTTTTAAGCTTCTCATTCCTAACACTCCTTCTTTATTCCACCCTCTTTAATACTTTTATTTTATGTGGCGGCAAGTCAAATAATGCTTCCATAGCGCCTGAAATTTCAGCTTTTACAGTTGGACTGCCTCCGCCCTGGGCGCTGATGATGATTCCTTCGATTTCGGGACGGATTTCTTTCTCCACGATCGGCGCCGTATTTTCCCCGGTTCCGGTCAAAATTGTACTTTCCTGCTGTTCCGCGCTGCTGCTCTTCCTCGTTCCGCCGCCGCTGTCCTGTTCCTCAGTGCTGGAGCTGGAGGTATTTTTGTCCACACGCAGCACCTTCTCCTCGGAAGACTTGAGCACGATCATCACGTCAACGGTCCCGACTCCATCCACGGTCTTTAGAATCTGCTTCACCCGCTGCTCCAGCTGCTGTTCATAGGTGCGGTCCGCATTTGCGGCCACGGCGACCGGTTCCCCCGCCTCTGTCACCAGCCCTTCCTGTAAGGAGGCTTCTGTCCCCGAAGCGGCGTCTTTTAACATCTTCTTTTCCGTCTCCGGACCGGAAGGAATCGTGAGGACCAGGAGCAGAAGTCCCACCGCCAGCAGAATCAGCCATTTATCCTTACCTATTTTCCAGTTGAATTTCAATGTCCTGTTCCTCCAAATCATAATATTCAGAAATGCGCCGTCTCAGACCAGCCAAAGCAGAATTTTCTTCCTGCCGCTTATCCGGCTGCCCGGCCGATGCACCGACCGTCTCCGATACCTCCTCGCTCCCGCCGTTCAGTTCCACGCGGATCTGTTCCACCGGTTCGATGGGTTCCACAGGCTCTACCGGCTCCATCGGCTGGATACCGGAACTACTTCCGCCCTGGTCCGTCTGCCCGGAGCTGTCAGGAGCCAGCCGGAGACTGACAGATACCACATGACCGAAGGTCTCCTTCTTCTCATCCCCGTCGATCCCGGCCTCGGCCTTCCTACAGATGAATCCCGACGATTCCGCCATGGTGCGCAGGTCATTTTCCACCGCCTCCTCGTACTGGCTCACCATGCTCTTCAGCCTCACGCCTTCCATATCGGTGAGCTGGGACGAGAGTTCCGACGCCTCCTTCTGAAAGCTGATGGACTCGAAGTAATAGGCCAGCTTGTCATCCAGCCGCAGGCCGCCTGTAAATGGTTTTAACACCAGCAGAATGAGCACCATGCCCGCAAACAGCCGGAAATATTTTTCATACTTCTTATCGGGAAGAAGATTGGTTACCACTGTCATAAAGATCAGATAATATGTGATATTTCTGATCCACTCATATAAACCTTCCATGTCAATCACCCTGCGTAATACGTTACATTAGTGGAGGCGCACACCACCGCGATGGTCACCACGAACAGCACGATAGCCGAAGCCGCGATGGACAGCAGGATTCTGTGTCCCTTGGCCATATCCGAAATACAGGATACAATCCTTTTATCGCATACCGGCTGGAGGACGGCAGCCACACACTGATACAGGAGCATGAGAATCACCAGCTTCATCATGGGAATCAGGGTGATAATCACCAGGATCACCACTCCGGCGGCCCCCATGGTGTTCTTTACCAGGACACCCGAACCGATGACCATCTGTGTCACGGCGCTGGCTCCCTGCCCCACTCCCGGTATAATTCCGATCAGCTTCTGGATTGCCCCCGTTTTCATGGAATCCACATAGGGGAGCACCAGTCCCTGGATCAGGTGAAATCCCAGCACGATCCCGACCATGGTCTTAAGGCTCCAGGTAATCACGTCGCTTAAGAGCTCCGTCAGCTTCGACAGGATGTCCTCCTTTGCAATATGGCCGGCCATGACGAGAAGCGCATAGACCTTCACCATAGGCAGAAGGACAGCGGCGGTAATCGTCTGAGCCACCGTGATGGCAAACAGCGTAAATTCATAGGATGCGACCGCCGAAACGCTCCCTCCCACAAATGCCGCCGCCAGAAAATATGCCGGCATCAGCGCCTTCATAAATCCCAGAATCTGATTGACCACATTTCCTGCAATGGTAATGCTCGTAAAAAAGCTGGCTGCCAGATAGGTAAACAGTAACAGATAGGTGACAAAGAATCCCGTTTCCGATATCTGGCTTCCCGTAAATACATTGGAGAAGTTGGCAAACACAGCGCCAATAATTCCCAGAATTATGATCTGACCCATCATATGGCCGTTATTTCTGACCTCCGAAAACAGTGCATCGCGGAGCCCCTCGCCAATCTGCCCCATCACGTCCCCCAACCTGCCCGCCATGATGTCCTTCATCATCTGCTTAAAGGACAAGTTCCATCCGCTCGTCCCCTGAGAATTAATATAATCCTGAATCTCCGTTAAGTCATACTGTTCCAAATCCATGGAGACCTCTTTCGTCTCCGCTTCGTCCACCGTCTCCCCGGAATCGGCAGGAGACCCGCCACCGTGCTCCGCCGCACAGCTGATCATGACCGTGGACAGCCCTCCTGCAAAAAACAGGCCTCCCGTTCCCGACAGGACCGCCGCCAGCACCAGTAATACGGCTGTTTTGTACAGACGCCCCTTCATGACAGAAATACCTGCAGAGTCTCGATAAGCGCTAAGAGAATCGGCATACTGACGGCAAGCACTGACAGTTTGCCGAAGATTTCAATCTGCGTGCCCACGGCGCCGTATCCCGCATCCTTGCAGATTCCGGCGGCGAATTCCGCCACGTAGGTGATCCCGATCATTTTAATCAGGGTGGACAGATAGACGCTGTTGATCCTGATATAAGACTGAACCTGTTTGATGGTATCCAGAATTGTGGTCAGCTTTCCGACTCCGTAAAAAAATATGAAAAATCCGGCTGCCATCACCAGATAGGTTCCGTACTCCCCTTTCATGCCCTTCAGCGCAACGGCCAGAAGGACTGCCGTGATACCGACTACGGCTATGGTCACTACCGTCATATTCTCATTACCCCTACAATGCAAACAGATTTTTAATGGTTTCAAACAGCTGATAAATGTAAGGCACCAGCCAGAACAGCACCAGGATTAAACCAGCGAGACTCGTCAAAAATGCCTGTTCTTCCCGCCCGCTGTGCTTAAGTACCTGGCAGATGACGGAAACCAGGATTCCAACCGCCGCTATTTTAAATATCAGATTGACCCCCATGCTATCCTCCCTCTAATACATCATAATCGTTATGAAGATGCCGCCCATAATACCAAGGCTGGTATAGAGACGGCTCCGTTCCTGCTTATGTTCCCTCAGATAACCGATGGATAGATCCAGCTGCTCCAGATAGAGGAGAATCGTCCTCTCCTGCATCTCCAGGTCCAGATATCCAAGATGCTCGCCCAGCCCTTTCAAACTCTGCCTGTCCTCTTTTGAAAGACAGAAGGCTTTGGGAAGCTTATCGATCTCCTCCTGCCAGATATCGTAAAATGGCTCCCCCCGCTGTCCCTCCATCCGCTCGGCCACCCGGATAAACAGGTCGCCGATCTCTCCTCCGCCCTTCTTCCCCGTCCGATCGAAGCTTTCAGGGAGCGCGGAGCGGGCGTATACGATCTCTCCTTTCAGCAGGAAGATCATTTTTCTTAAGTGTTCCATGGTTTTCAGCCGTTCTCCCCACTGCCCCGCCATAAAAAATCCCATGCCGGAGCAGGAAATCACGACGAGAACGGCTCCCAGAATTCTGATTCCCGTGTTATCCATACGCCATGCACTCCTCGCTGTTCCATCTTTTCCCCATACGGTGGACCTCCGCCTTATAAAGCTGCGTCCCGCGGGAATCGTAGATCTGATCGATATTGCCGATCTTTCCTTTATTATTCAGCACGATATACCGCTCAAAAATCCGCTCATCCACCAGTCTTCGCAGCACCGGCTTCTGCTTCAGATCGTCGATGGAGCTGCCGTGCACCGTGGCGATCAGCTTGCAGCCGCAGTTCATAACGTACTCCATGGCCTCTAAGTCTTCCCTGCTTCCGATTTCATCCACGGCTATCACCCGCGGCGACATGGTACGGATCAGCATCATCATGCCTCTGGCCTTCGGACAGCAGTCAAGGATATCGGTGCGGATTCCCAGCTCATTCTGGGGCATTCCCTGATAGCAGGCGCCGATTTCCGACCGTTCGTCCACCACTCCCACCGTCATGCCTGCGTGATCCTTTGTCCCATTGGAAATCTGCCGGATCAGATCACGGAGCAGCGTCGTCTTCCCGCACCGCGGCGGCGAAATGATCAGGGTGTGCAGAATTTCTTCCTTGTCATAGAGATACGGTAGAACCGGGGAAGCACATCCCTTCACCTGATGCGACAGTCTTACATTGATAAAGGAAATAAACTTCATCGTCTTAATTCCCGACTCGTCCAAAATGGTTTTACCCGCAACGCCGATGCGGTGGCCCCCCTGGATGGTAAGAAATCCCTGCTTCATCTCTTCCTCAAATGCATACAGGGAATAATTGCTCATGTATTCCATGGTTTCCTTTAACTCGCCCCGGCTCACCAGATAGGCATCCCGGCAGTCCTGGCTCAGCTGTCCCAAACGGCTTATGTAGTACTCTTCATTCTTATAGACCATCAAAAGCGGTGCCGCCACCCGCAGGCGGATCTCCTGCACTTCATCAAAGTCAACAGCGACCCGGTTTAGAATCTCTCTTATATTCTTTGAAAAGATTTTTATGAGCTCGTCTTTTTTCTCCACCTTCATCCCTCCTCTTACCTCAATATATGTGAAGGGGGACAAATTATGACGGGGAATTATTTTCATTTTCAGAGGTATATGGTATGATAGCGGTACAGAATATCAGGATAACGAATGGAACGTAAGCCGCCGGGCCGTACAGGCACGGTGCTTCACGATGGAAAGGAAGAACGCGGATGAAGAGAAAACTGTTGCTGGGATGTGTCATTGTAATTAGTATCTTATCCTCTGCCTGCCATACGGACCGGGCTTCGAACAATACGGCAGATTTCACGCAGGAGCCTTACTCCAATCAGGAAAAATCGCAGGAAGGTAATCAGACAGAAAACGCTTCCCCGCCGGAGAAATCCTCCGGTGCAGAGGACCAGAGTCCGATTTCACCGGATGGTTCTTCCTCTGGGGCAGCTGCTCTAAAATTTGATATAAAAGCATTGAAAAACCTGGATGCCGACACTGAGCTGATATCCAGCAGGTATTTTAAAGCAGGCGACGTGCGGTCCGCCATATCCTTTTCGCTCACACAGGATTGGAGGGATTCCGGTCGTCTGACCTGCGATTTCCTGTCCCAGGATAACCAATATGAAAGCTTCTGGAATGGGCTTGCTCAAGCGGCCGTTGATACGGAGAGCGGAAAAATAGATTACAGCATCATACCGGAATTCCACGACGCAGCCCAGGAAAAAGGAACGTGCAGCATTACCTTCTATTTAAATGACGCGGTTCCACATATTACAGTAGACGGCGACGCTCGTCTGGAGGGGGATTACTATTCCTTCCAGCGTTCTTTCAGCAGACCGGAGGTATTCACCCGTTATTTAAGCAAGGCGGATTTATACTTATATCCGACCGAAGACCTGTGGCTGCTCAGAAATGAAATTTACGCGGCGCATGGACGAAAATTTGATTCCGAGGTCTTAAGCCAGTATTTTTCCAATGAAGTCTGGTATCGGAGCCTCCTGGATCCGGACAAATTTTCGGATTCCCTGCTTTCTGATATCGAGAAAAAGAATATTACGCTGATTCGGGGACTGGAAGAGGAACCTTTTGACAAAAGAAATATCATAGACGGAATCGATTATGCAGGCGAATGGGACCGCCTTCCGCTTGCGCCTTACCTCTCGTACCTGCATACCGGCAGGGAAACCGGGCTGTCCGCAGACATGACGAAGGCGAAAGATATGGGCGTGTACTACAGCGCTCCCGGCACGATCTCTGTTCCCGCCTCCATGACGCAGGAACAGTTTTCTGCAGTGCAAAACGGCGGGGAAGCCGAAGTGGTTTTAAACGCGCTGACCGGCGAAAGCCAACTAATTTCCCTGGATCCCAACGCAGGGGACTCGAATTCATACGGCTATCTGATGTATGACAAGGGAACAACGCCTTCCTCACAAGGCAGTGAAACAGGAGTCATCGCAGATCTGGAAAATGGAACCTATACTTTGTGGCAGACCAGCGCAGACACTGTGATGAAGACGGTATATGAAGGGGACATTTACATTCTGAAAGGAGCCGTGACAGGCGCTTATACCAGCCTGGCAGAAGCATCGAAAACTCAGACTGAGATCTGTGCTGGTGCATCGGAGCGCGGCGGGGAGACGGAGGCGCTGGCTGACAGCAGCGTACTTGGGAATGCGCTTTATTATAATAGTAAGGGGTATTTTACGGCGGTTTATTATCTTGGGGATTAGAGAGGATATTGTTATCAGAAAAAGAGAACCTTTAGAAGCATTTGCTTTCTGAAGGTTCTTTTTGTTGTGATGAGAGGTTGGAAGGGAGGATATGGTTATTTCAAGACATATGGTCATTACAGAAAGGGACTAGAGAAAGTGTATGATTTGCACTTCCTTCAGAGATTTCAATCTACACATTCCTCACAGAAGGTGACAGCTGGTAACTTTACGAATACGGCATCAGCTGGGATTTCAATCCACACTTTCCTCACAGAAGGTGACGACTAAGACGTATACATGGGCTGAGAAGATTGGAATTTCAATCCACACCTTCCTCACAGAAGGTGACTATGTATTGGGATTGACGGAACAGGACATAATGAATTTCAATCCACACCTTCCTCACAGAAGGTGACATATTTTTTCATATACTTCCTTCTTTCTCCGGCGATTTCAATCCGCACCTTCCTCACAGAAGGTGACAGCGTCTCCCCTGTGGAGGCCAGAAGCAGCAGGAATTTCAATCCGCACCTTCCTCACAGAAGGTGACCGCAATTCTCCACAACACCTCCCCCACTCCCTCCCCCTATCATTAACTATATTGTACAATATTCTCCAACAAAATCAATAGCGATCTTTCTTCTTCTACCTATTCTCTCATTTTCCCGGTGCGAATCCCCCGGTATTTTCATGCTTACTTCAGATTCGCACCAGCTTACTACCCTCTTATCTGACTTTTATCTAAGACGAAATCCCTTCACAATTAGTCAGCCTGGCAATCTGCCACAAGCACTTTCACAATCTCCGACACATACATCGTATGATAGTCTTTATTCGGATAACATTTCTGATCAATTTCCTTATCCAGGAAATTTTCAGCTGGCATGGGATCGGAGTACAGTTTCCGCAGGACAAAAATCATATTCGCTTCCTCAAATGCTGTGGTACCGTCAATAAAACAGGGGGTCAGGCCTGCCTCCTTCACCTTGTCGCAGTCGCGCCCGGACTTTGATCCGCAGATGTTCAACGCCTTTCTGTACTCCTTATCGTAAAAAGATACGGTGAACAGCTCATTGGCATCGACAAATTCTTTTGTATAGCGCTGAGGCCGGATATAAGCAGTAATCACCTTCTTGTTCCACATAATTCCCATTCCGCCCCAGCTGGCCGTCATCGTATTAAAATTCTTCTCATCGCCCGCCGTAATCAGCATCCACTCCGTGCCAATCTTTGTAAATGGATTAAAATTCAATTCTTCCACTGCTATCTCTTTAAATCCCATATCGTTTTCTCCTTTTCTCACTGCTGTTTTCATTCTACAATTGCTATGATTCATCTCTTCTCTTGAGAACTGCTGAATACATATATTTTATCATTTTCATCTCTAAAGTCAAACACCAATATTCCGGACTTCACAGCAAAAAGCCGCTGTATCCCTCGCATTTCCATGCTCCGAACACAGCGGCCCTGCCCGCTTGCTATCCCGGTTCTTCTTCTCTTTCCTGCTCTGCTGGTCTGCTATTCCATACGGATTTCGACGCCGGTCTCATAGATTTTGTCTTCCAGCAGCACACGGACCTTCACGTTTTTGCTTATCCCGCATTTATTAACATACACATCTACATTTCTGGGATCATTCTTCAGAAACGTTCCGACACACATTGCCTCGAAATTTTTCGCAGCCGACGTGTTGATATAATAGCGGTGCACACCACCGTCCTCCTCTTCCAGCAGGAGCATGGCCAGCTCCCCCTTCTCAAAGGTAGCATTAAACAGGATTCGGTCCTCCTCCTCCGTAACGGAAGCCTCGTAATGCTCCGGAATCAGTTCCCCCGTACAGGCAGCCGGAATCTCTGTCGCAAATTCTCCAGTTCTGCTCATGGAACCAAGTGTTTTCCCTGCTCCCAGTTCCGCCGTCTCACCGGCATAATACATAGGCAGCTTCTCAGCACGGAATACATTGGAAGGTACGTGCAGCTCATAGACTACCTCATCATTTACCAGCTCGCAGGTAATTGCATTCAGCGTACAGCCCTCACCGGTTCCATCCATGCTCCCCAGCCCCTCTAACGGTTCCCCGTCCTTATAGGCAATTCCACCGGAATGCACCATATAGCGGCCTTCATCGTAATATTCCACATTACAGATATATGGCGAAAAGAAGTCTGCGCCTCTCTCCTTTCCATACTGCCATACCTGTTCGATAGACCGTGCCTCTCTGTCGATATGGTAGCGCACGCCTCTGGAATAGCTGTCCTTCGCCTTGCTGTAATGAGCCTTTACCTTGGAACGATAGTGACCGTTATCAAACATCATAATATCTCCGTCCGGGCACACCACCACGCCGTGCTGCTCGTAAGACCATTCAAACGGTTCACTGATCGGCCGGAAGAAATACTTCTCCACGTACTCTTCCGGCCATCCCTCCGGATCTCCCAGAATCCAGTTGAGGGCTCCTGTTTTGAAGTCTATATTAATCACCGCATCCTGATGCCGGCCGGAAAGCGTGATGGAATCCGTCTTCTTATCGTACCATACCGCATTATTATGGAACCAGTCGTGTGCGGAGGCCGATCCGGACCAGGTCGTCTGGCAGTCGTAAGGCAAAATCTCCCTGTAATCCCAGGTTCTCACGATCGCTCCCGTCTGGCGGTCGACAAGGACCAGCACATCTTCTACGGTATCCCGGTCCGGAATCTGAGACAGCATCAGGATATTGCCGTCTTCCATCTCAAAGGTATCATGGTGATAACCGCCCGGAAGCCTGTATTCCCGGTATATTTTTCCGTGTACCCCCATCTCATACACACCGCTCACGTAATACGGCAGCTTGATCAGCCGGTCCGTACCGACAAGCAGATGGCCGTTCGCAAGACGCTTCATATCAAAGCAGACGTTTACCGTCAGATACCACCTTACGTCCCCGCGGTAATCACATGCCAGCGCATCGGCCTTCGACGTCTGTGTCAGAAAAATCACATTGTCTCCCATATGCACTCCGCTGCCCTTGCAGAATGTGGGAACCGGTACCTCTGGGGGAAGCGGCTCGGTTTTAATCATAACCGTCTCCCGTTCTCCTCCCGACAAAATGAGCTCCACCGTATTTTCGCAGTCCGCATACAGACCATAAACCGGAAGAATATGGACCGTATCGGCCGGAAATGTATGGCTGATATCGCCTTCCGGCTCCTTCCCCTTTACCGTCAGCGTGACCTCCTGCTTTACAGCGGTCTTAAAAAGAATCATCGCCGTCAGCGGAGAGATCAGATACGGATTTCTCACTACCAGCGGGCTGGATGCCGTGTATGCTCCCGCCTCGAATGTCTCCAGAAACTTCTGTTCCGCTTCCGCCTGCTGTGTAATCAGGCTGTTTTTCTTCTCATATCGAATCATCTGTTATCCCTTCCTTCCCATTTATCCCATACATTTCTTCTTATACGCCGCCGCTGACTGAGCGGCCACTGCGCCATCCGAGCAGGCAGTCACGATCTGCCGGAGCAGCTTGCTGTTACTATCACCGGCACCGAAGATTCCCGGCACCGCCGTCTCCATCCGCTCGTTCGCTTCAATATAACCGTGTGATTCCAGAATGCCGAGACCGGCAAATGGCTCCGTTACCGGCTGAAGCCCGATATATTCGAACGCGCCGTCTCCGTATACTACGATTTCCTCCCCTGTTTTGCTGGAAACCGCACGCAGGCCGGTAAATACAGCCCCAGGCAGAAATTCTTTGATATCAAACCACTCATGGACTTCCACATTGGGCAGAGACTTCAGTTTATCGCAGGCCATCGGGTCTGCGGTGAGATCAAGCATGGTTACCACCGTCACCTTTTTTGCCATTTCCGCCAGGTAGATGGATTCCTCCACCGCGGAATTGCCTCCGCCAATCACGATGACCGATTTATCCCGGTATTTTGCTCCATCACAGATGGCGCACCAGCTAATGGATTTTCCTGCAAAATCCAGCTCATTCGGCACGTGGAGCATACGCGGCTTTGTTCCCGCAGCCAGAATGACTGCCAGGGAACGGTATGTTTTTCCTTCCGCACACGTCACTATCTTTATGGTACCGCAGCCGCCGTCTTCCCGTTCCTCTGTCTCAATTTTCTCCACAGTGCCGTAATCGAATTCGATTCCCAGAGCCTGGGTATGCTCAAACACCTGCATCGCCAGATCGGCTCCATTGACCGAACTGAAGCCCGGATAGTTCTGTATTTCATATGTATTGATGATCTGCCCGCCCGGCGCCAGTTTATCTAAAAGGAGAACGTCAAGATTCGCTCTCTTCGCATATATCGCGGCCGTCATCCCGGCAGGTCCGCTCCCCACAATGATCACATCATATATTTTCATGCTTCCTCTCCTATCTTAAAAATCCAGTCATCATCCAGTACGGATAAATCAGAAACGCCAGGAAAATGATGCTGAGTATTGTGCGGACGGTACAGAATTTCATGGCTTTTTTCATATCAAAGACGTCGTAGCTGAACAGAATCAGGAACAGCGCCCACTCATAGGGGAAGAACAGCTGCTCCACGCCCCATACGAAACTGAAGGTGGTTCCCACCACGCTGAGTCCCAGCTTCGCCGCAATGTCAATAAAGAGCGGTGAAAATGCCGCCATACCGGCCAGAGGAGTCATCATCATATCGGTGATCACACCGGTCAGCCATGCAAACAGGATCAATCCAAAATTTCCGACATTCTGGAGAATCGGCATCATCAGCTCGCTCACCAGACCGGCTACGCCAACGGCATTTGACATGCTTCCGATCGCCATGGTTGCCGCCACGAAGAATACCATCGGGAAATTCACCTGCTTCATATCCTCGATATCCGCAACGTCCACTCCCGGAAGGAAACAGGCGATTACAGCCAGAATAAAGAGCCAGCCTGCGTCAATTCCCGAAAATACCATCGCAATAACGAGTAAAATCAGGATAACCAGAAACTTGATTTCCTTTTTCGACATTTTTCCGAGAGATTCCTGTTTTTCTTTAAAATACTCTTTTCCGTCAATGGAGGCATCCTGTTTAAACAGAATCCGCACCATGATCAGAAGAACGATCAGCCATAAAAGCATGACGGGAAAGTTACTGATAAAATACTGCATCCAGCTGACGCTGTTTCCCGTTTCCTTTAAGTAGGAATTGACCAGCTGAAGGTTCTCGCTTGCGGATAGATACAGCCAGGATGGTGCGATTGCCGCCACGAAACCGGCAAACATGATTCCGGCTCCGGTATTGCTGTTCTTCGGTATCTTTAACGCGTTGTAGATTCCAAAACACAGGGCGCAGTAGAGGGCGACACGACCGGTCATATTGGGGACCAGAAGCCCCACCACGATACCGGACAGTGTGATTCCCGTTATGATCCCCTTATAGGAACCGCCGGATTTTACAATAAAAAAGTACGCGATCCGCTGCATCAGCCCGCTTTTCTCAAAGATCACGGAAAGCGTCAGACCGCCCAGAGACAGCCATACGACCGAACCGGTCCACGGTGACAGGACGACATTGGCGGGGGCCACTCCCCAAAGAATCGCTCCTACCGTTAAGAGCAGGCCGGAAATGTAAACCGGAAGCAGATTCATCGCCCAGGTCAGAATCGCCCACGCGGTGCATACGAAGAATTTTCTCATTTCCAGTGAGACGGCCTCCGTCTGCGGAATTGCAAAGTAAAGGATGCAGGGAACTCCGATTGCGATCCCCCATTTTATAAAAAACTTTAAATCAAACACCGTCTTTTTATCTGCTGTAATCCCCTGTTTGTCCATATTTTTCCCCTTCTCCATTTCTATTCAGCTTATGCCCTGCGGCAGTGCAGCCCCAGGGCATATTGGTATTTATTTTTCAATGGCCTTAAATGCTTCTGTCTGTGCGGTCATTCCACGTTCTGATGCAAGGCGCTCGATGGAGGAGGCGCCGAAGAATCCGTCGATTTCAGGCACATGTTTGATTACGTAGGCGGCATCCTCAGGATCTGCGATCGGGCCGCCATGGCAGATAACCATAATATCCTGGCGCACTTCTCTTCCCGCCTTGATAATCTCCCTGATCTTTACGCAGCAGTCGTCCAGCGTGAGCGCTGTCTCCGCGCCGATGCTTCCCTTGGTGGTCAGTCCCATATGGGCAACCAATATATCCGCTCCGGCTTCCGCCATGGCTTTTGCCTGCTCCGGATCGAAGACGTATGGACAGGTGAGCATATCCAGCTTGTGTGCTTCACGGACCATGTCAACCTCCAGTCCGTATCCCATTCCTGTCTCCTCCAGGTTAGCTCTGAATTTGCCGTCAATTAATCCTACGGTCGGGAAATTCTGCACACCGTTGAAGCCCTGGTCCTTCAGCTGTTTCAGAAACAGGTCCATCACACGGAAAGGATCCGTACCGCAGACACCGGCGAGAACCGGAGTGTTTTTCACGACCGGAAGTACCTCGGAGCCCATTTCCTGTACGATCTTATTGGCATCGCCATACGCCAGCAGCCCTGACAGGGAACCGCGGCCAGCCATACGGAAACGACCGGAATTGTAGATAATCAGCATGTCAGCTCCGCCCTTTTCACTGCATTTCGCCGTAATTCCGGTTCCTGCGCCAACGCCTACCAGGATTCTTCCCTCTTCCACCTCTTTGTGGAATTTTTCCATGATCTCACTTCTTGTCATTCTGTTCATTTTTAAATCCTCCTTGTTCTTATGCTTCTCTTTCCATAAGTTCCATTAATTTTTCAGCCGCACATACGGCAAATTCCTTATCGTTGATGTTGTAATCCAGTTCCATGATCTCAACAGCGTCCCGGTTCACCCCGTCACGCAGTGTCTGAAACAGCACCTGATCTTCCTTTGGTCCGTAGAATGGCTGGCCCTCCGCGTCGATGGCCGATACGCCTTTTAACGGAAGCAGCAGCGCAGTCTTTCCGGAAGCCAGATTCAGCTTCTCAGCCAGCTTTTCTCCAACCTCTCTATTTTCATCGGCCGTGGTCCTCATCAGGGTAACGGTCGGGTTATGTTTATAGAGATTTCTTCCCGCAAATTTCTGCGGAACCGTATCGAACGGCCCGAAATTCACCATATCCATGGCCCCTACGGAAACCACCTGGGGAATCCCGCAGCGGGCCGCCGCCTCACAGCGCGTCTGGCCTGCTGCCAGGACTCCGCCCACCACCTCGTCACACCACTCCGTCGTGGTCAGATCCAGCACGCCCTTAAAGAATCCGGCGTCCGTCAGCGCTTCCATCGTCCGCCCCCCGGTACCGGTCGCATGAAATACCAGGACTTCATACCCATGCGTCTCCAGACACTCCTTTGCAAATCCAACACACGGCGTCGTAACACCGAACATGGTCGCAGCAACCAGAGGCTTGTGATCCCCTATCTCCGGCTTCAGCTCCTCTTTCAGCCTCACCATTCCGCAGACGGCAAGGACTGCATTTCTGAAAATCACCTTTGAGATGGAGTTCAGCCCGGCCACATCTACAATGGACGGCATCATCACAATATCGCTGGTGCCCACATACTGTTCCACGTTGCCGGAAGCCATGGTTGACACCATAAGCTTGGGAACTCCGATGGGCAGCGCCCGCATGGCAGGAGTCACCATGGAAGTTCCCCCTGAACCTCCAAATGACAGAATCCCGTCAAACCTGCCTTCCCCGTACAGCTGCAAAACCAGTGTCTCCATTCCTTTCGACAGCGCCTCTGTCGCCATGGCCCGGTCCTTTCGTTCGACAATGGCACGGATATCGTATCCGGCCGCGGCTGCTACCTCCGCGTTGGACACGTCCGGCGTAAACTCTGGTTCAAACACGCCGGTATGTATGGTTAATGCGTGCAGCCCCAGCTCCTCAACCAGTCCCTTTACGTAGAGATATTCCTTTCCTTTCGTATCAAAGGTTCCTGCGATTGCTATTGTTTTCATGTAAACCTCTCCTTCTTTTCAGCGAAACCCGGCCGTGATTTTCGCTGTATTTCTATCCCCATTTTTGCTTCCCTGCTACAAATATATTGTACACTTCCCTCATTTCCGAATAAATGTTGTTAGTTTATCTTCTCTTGTGTTTATATTTCTAAATGTTGTTGTTTTTATTAACTCTCCTTGTGTTTATATTAGATTTTGAATTTAAAGCGATTTGCAGTGCCTGGAGATGCGTTTTCCCGCTTTTTTACTTTTGGGTACAAAAATGAGAGGCAGCGGTACTTTTGCGGTATCGCTGCCTCTCTGTTCATGATTTGATCTTTTTTCAATTGTATAAAGTGATCTTCTACTTCATATACGCATTGAGAAGAATGGAATCATCCTCTGCATTTACATGGAGCCGTCCCCAGTCAAAAAGCAGGAAGCCCTCCTCGTCCGTTCCAGTCGAAGCGGATTGATAATGTTCCATTAATTCGTCATAGTCATCCTCTGTGGTATTTTCAAATGTCACCGCCAGATAAGACCGATAATCCTTGTTGTCTGATTTCCCAAAAGAAGTAAAATACGTATTTCCCACTGTACCCACCGTTTTTTCCAGAATATCAGGAATATCCGCATCGTCTATATTGGGATAAACACTGCTTGATGTGTTTGCCCTTCCGCCGCATGCGGTCAGGGACAGTGGTATCATGATCAGCAGAACACATGCAAGCATTGTGATCTTCCTTAATTTCCTAAACGTGCAATCTTTCTTAGCGCTCCATATAGAAAGTAATAACCTCCACATTTCCATCCATCTCCTTATTCCCAGTATGAAATCCACATTTTTTCGTATAGAATGCGATGTTCTCCTCTTTATCCGCAGGCGTTTCCAGCGTAATCCGCTTCCAGTCAGGAAAAACGGACAGCATATGCCGAAATGCCCGGGAACCGATTCCCTTCCCCTGATATTCCGGAATAATACATAAACACCCCAGATGGTACTGTCCATCTCCTCTGTTCACGAGAGAAATCACACCAGCAGGGACTTCCTTACTCAAAATAATGTATTTGGGAAATCCGGCAATGGATAATTCCATCGCTTCCTTCGTCTTCCCATACGCCGGGCATTCCCCGTAGCGAATGTAATCCGCATGGAAGGCCGCATTATACATTTCAATCAGAAGTTCCGCGTCGTCCTGCACGGCTTTTCTATAATTCAGTTCCATTTTATCCTGCCTTCCATCATAGCCTCATTTGGCTTACGATATTTTCCACCTGCATATCCAGCATTTCCGCCACGTGTTTGGCGACAGCGCGATGCCCCGCCGGATTACCCGCATAGCCCAGAGGAGCAGCCTCCCTGATTACACTGCCGCCCTGGAGCCATTTTTCCATGCCTTCCTCATTCAGCGATGATGAGACCAACTGTTCCGCAGTCTCCAAATCAACCAGTTCCGGACAAAAATAATGAAGAACCGCAGTCTCAAACGCACCTGCATGAATATCCTGCAAGCCGTGTTCTGAAGGTTCCTCCTCTTCAAACCACTCCACTGGATAGTCCGGATCCACAACCAACAGAAAATTCTCATCTCCCCGCCAGCCATACAGTGGTAAATCCATTGCATTCACGACCAGTTTGACCGAAAGATCCAGCTTTTCATTTACTTCTTTAATTGTTTCAATAATACTGTTTACATGGCAGGAATCTCCATGATAGTTAAAGCAGTATACCTGGCGGAAGGAAAAATCCTTTACATTTTCAAATATTTCAAACAGCACCTGCCTCATAGTCTCCGGCTTCAGCGAAAATGTCCCCGGAAAGCTCCCGGTACAGTGATTCACTCCCCAATAGTACGGCGGAAGTATCACGCTCTCTTTCCCCATATGCTTTCGTTTTTCCTTCACAATCCTGCACATCGCATAACTCCAGTAAATATCAGCGCCTAACGGAAGATGCGGTCCATGCTCTTCAATGACACCCAGAGGAAAAAGTGCCGGTATATTCTCAGCCCCCTGTTTCTGGACTTCCTGCCAGTTCTCCTCAGCCATTGTCTTCTGAAAAATCGATTGAAACATATCATTCCCCTCCTAAAGTGTTGAAATTATCTGAAATTCCTATTCGGATTAACTCCTCGATGTATTTGGGCGTAAATGCTGCATACCGATCAGATACATCAAATGGTATTGCCAGATCGCGTACGCCCTTACGGCTGTCTTTTGTAATTCTTAAAACCGGACAATACATATTACAATCTGCAAGAAAGGAATGGTCATCCGCCAATATATGGACCACCGGTTCGCCCCCGGCCCCCGCCTCTGCAAACCACCAGTACACGTTCCCGTCTATCATAATTTTCCGCTTACCTTTTTTACTGACTCCCACAACTCCTCCTTTTATGAAAATACTTCCGGCTTGACTCCCCATTAAAACTCCAATAGCGGAATGACATTTATGACCGGTTCCTCATATGGGTGAATCTTTTTAACCGTATTGACCGCATTCTCTGCCAGTTCAACCGGACAGCGCACCTCCATTTTGACTTCAGTGCCGCAGCAAATTTCTCCAATTGCCCCGTTAAAGGGATTGCTGTTTTCCAATGGTCTCCACGTCCCCTTTATACTATGGTAAGAGACCACGTGATCGTAGTTACCGACCCGGCATGCACCGATCCGCACCAGCGCCTCCCGTATTGGTTCAACATACGCTTCCGGCACGTACAGTTCCATTTTCACATTTTTCACGTCGACAGTCATAAGCTTCCTCCTGAATGCAGCTGCATTTTCCATGAAATGATGACACCTCATTTCAAAAAATCCACGATCCAGCCCTTGACCTTTTCCGGCAGAACGTGCATATGGCCGCTGTCCTTTAATTCATATACCTTACAATTTGGAAATAGCTGTTTTGCTCTGGGCAGCACCTTTTTCGCCGGAAATAAACAATCCTTTTCCGAAGCAATGACAAGTGTTGGAGCATGATATCCCGATAGTTTCCTTCTCTCTATATTTGTCGGCATACCGACTTTTGTTTTTACATGTTCAAAGCTGTCTTTTAATATATCTAAGGTGTCTTTATCAAGAACCTCTCTGTGTAATGCCATATAGAGCGCAGTCTTAATCAGATACTTCTCCTTCTTCGTAATGCGGTACTGTAATAGAGGTATCATCATTCTGACAGAGGATACCGGCACCGCGTTATGGATACCTGCAGGTACAATAAAAACGGCTTTTTCAACTTTTTGCGGAGCCGTACATAACAGCTTTGCCAGGATACCGCCGCCAAACGAGCCCCCAAAACAGGCAATCCGGTCATATCCGATTTTTTCAATCACTTCGCCTGCCCATCGCCCATAGTCGTATCCTCTGGGAGACAGACAGACTTCATCACTCTTTCCCGGATGTCCGATTGTGTCAACCGCATAGATATGGAAATCCGCCAGGAGGAAACGGCACAACAGCAAATTATAGGAAGAGGTACTGTTTCCACCATGAAAAACGAGTAATGGCCTTCCCTCCTTGTTTCCCGTATCAACGATATGAGTCTTGCCGAAGGATGTATCTGCATAGATATCGGAAAATGGCAGCTGCAGTTTCGCAAGCTGTCTGTCATATAATTCCAGCGATTTTCTTCGCCCTGCCTCTGATTTATATATGCTCATGACTTTCCCTCCCTTTCCTTGCATATTCCACCGGCGGAATGCCCGTATACTTCTTAAACATTCTGGAAAACTGGGCGTAATCTTCATATCCTACCATGGCGGCAACCTCCTTGCAGGAGGCATTTTTCTGCTCGAACAATTCCTTCGCCTTGTTCATACGGAACCGCACCAGATACTCTGTGAAGCTGCATCCGACTTCCTTCTTAAATTTGACACTTAAATAAGAACCTGACACGTGGGCTACCACCGCCAAATCCCTCAGCTGAATTTCCTTCATATAGTGCTCTTCGATATATTTTTTCACAAATTCCACGTAATCGCCCGGATTCCAGTTTCCGTTCAGAAGCTTAGACATGGGGTCTTTTTCGTCAAAGCTTCCGTAGCTTTTGAACGCCTTCGTCGTATTTAAAATCGCCCGTTCCGTAGGAATCCGGTCGAAGGTTGAACCGCCTATGTAGCCCTGACATTTTGTATTCTGGTACAGATACAGCATGTCGATCGGCGTATTGGCCGGTCCGGCATAGATCATCTTTATGACATCGCTTCGAATCTCGTCACTGGCATTGAATATCTCGTCCGATATCTTTCTCGCATCATTGATGGAGATGTACTTTTTCGCCCCCAGAAATCCGCCCTTGGTCAGCCCCAGATGAGCGCAGATCACATCGGCTCCGGCCAGCGTCATCTTCCTGGCCTGCTCCGCGTCCACGACAAAAGCAATGGTGAATAAATCAAGAAAGTGAGCCAGCTTAATGGCCTCCACTTCCTTCTCATAGGTATTCCCCTCTTCGCTCAGTGCTTCCCCGAACTTCCCGTCAATCAGTGACAGCGTCGGGTAATTTACAACGCCGGAAAAACCATTTTCACGGATCTTTTGCAGATAATCATAGAGATTGATCATCGGATCACTGGCAAACAGGCCAAAAAGCACCGGCGTATCCTTTATGATTGGCAGCAGTTCATTGCAGCCCATATCCATCACGATCGTGTTGCTGTCGCCATAACACAGATAGCTGGAGAAGGAGCTTCTTCCCATAATCCTGAACTTCCCGGCGCTCAGCGCCAGAAGTAAATCCGCCCCTCCCATGGCCGAATATCTGGCAGTCATGCCCGAGCCTGCCACCGTACCTATAATGTGTCCATTTACGTTGATCTGCGCGCGAAGGCGCTTTAGAATTTCATTTCTGGGAATCATTTTGCCTCCTGGGAGTATGTCATGTTCCTTGTATATCATGTTCCTTGTATTTTACCGCGTTGTAGGGGAAATGTAAACGTGTTGGGAAAAGATTGCTTCCTCTGTCGTAACAGTTTAACCTCTGTCAGTACAAAAAAACCGGGGGCTTCCGCCCCCGGATCACTATCCATCTGAAAATATTTAACAAAGACTACACTCTTCTATATTCCAACGGCAGATCATATCCAAACGTCCGTTTTCCGTTCACCTCAAAGGTCTCTGAGACCTCCAGCACCTCACTGTCGAATCTCTCCTCCAGCTTAAATTTCAGCACCGGCGAAAACATGCTGACACCTTTTCCCACAAAGGCTCCGTTCTCCTCGTGATAAATGATCGGCGTGAACTTCTCTGAAATCTTCAGACTTTCCCATGCAGTCTCTTTTAAGTTGTCGCTGGTAAAGTTCTCCTTCGTGTATCCCTCCGGCATATCGTAGGAAGTCAGCTTGATGCCTCCCTCTTCCTCCGTAAACAGGAACAGATGCGGCATTGCATTCGTCTTGCCGTCCGTCGTATAATAGCTCTCCTCCAGAACGAATACTCCAGAAAAATCTGCCGGCAGCCCCGTTATCCGGTCATTGCACACGGTATTCCTGTGCTCCGCCCTGGGATAACCGGTGATCCCTTCTCTTTCGAACCGTTCCAGCTGCTGCGAATTATCAAAATGGCCTGTTAAGTAACCAATCAATCGTTCCATCATCGTCATATGGCATTCTCCTTTCGTATCACATCATTTTCCAGAAATCAGCCATATCATACCACGATAGTAGGAAACTGTAAATAATTCTCAGGGAAAGATCACAAAAGTTTCACACTCTGGCGGTCCTTCCTATTTATAATCGTCTACGTCAAACTCCCGGTCTTTGAAATAGTATTTCCGGTCTTCTTCCGTAATGTAGCGGATCACACGGCAGGGATTGCCCACGGCTATCGCATTATCAGGAATATCCTTTGTCACAACGCTGCCGGAACCGATTACAACGTTATTGCCGATATGGACGCCCGGATTGATGACGGAATTTCCGCCGACCCAGACATTATCCCCGATTGTCACGCCGATTCCGTACTCATATCCACTGTTTCTCGAATCGGGATGAACCGGATGGCCAGCCGTATAGACCGCCACATTGGGGGCAAACATGACATTTTCGCCGATTACCACCTTTGCCACATCCAGGATAACACAGTTGAAATTCGCATAGAAATTATTTCCGGCTTCAATGTGGGTTCCATAATCACAGCGGAACGGCGCCTCCACAAAGATATTCTCACCCGTTTTTCCGAAGATCTCACGGATCAGCGCATCTTTCTCTTTTTCCGCCTCCGGAGGCAGATTGTTATAGCGGTGAACCCGTTTTCTGCTCTCCTTCCGCTCCTCCTCGAGTCCATCCTCCCACGCCTTATATGGCAGTTCGCTTAACATTCTTTCTCTCTGATTCATCTTTACTTCCTCCTCATGTTCGATTCTGTCTCTGTTTCATCACTGTTTCAACACTTCTTCATCTTTATTCCATTTCTTCCCACAGCGCTTCCAGGGCCAGCCGCTTCATTCCTTCTTCGTAATCCCGTTCCAGATTTTCTGCGAAGATAAGATCCATATGGAATTTTCCTTCCAGAAGCTTCCCGCTGTATGCCCTCAGCTGCTCCTGCAGCTCCCCTGTAAAGAAATCACCATAAAATATGAGCGTTTCCGGAGCTACCGTAAACCCATACACCGCGGTCAGCAGCTTTAGGTTCTCCAGGACGTCGTTCTCTCGCCCATAATCCAGTGAATCCCATGAAACCGGCACGGGAAGACCGGCGAGCTCGCCAGCACAGTGGGACGTTCCATAATAGATCTTCCCCTGAATTACGAGTCCTGCGCCCGGCGGATAAATTCTCGGGAGATAGATTCCCGCCACCGTAGCCTTTTCCACGTCCCCTTCCCGGCAGGCGCCGTAGGTCATGGCATTGATATCGTTCTCGAAGACTACCGGAAGATGGTAGCGCTCCTTATAATGGGCCATAAATTCCGGCCCGACGAGCGCCTGGTAATCATGAATGGTCACCACATCATCCACGACCTCCCCCGGGAGCCCAAAAGCCAGCAGACCGATTTCCGGAAAACGGCCGATCACATCGTCGAGAACCGCCTCAAAGCTCTCCAACAGGATCTCGTCGAAATACTCTTCTTTCCGCCATACACACTCGCCCATCAGATTGACGACAGCCAGATGCATCAGATTTCTTCCTTCACTCTGATGGCCGTACAGCAGCACCGCATACCGGTAATCCGGCCGGTACTGGTACCGCGTGCTGGGGCGTCCTCCCCCGGAAGGGGCCAGCCCCGACTGCACAACCTCCCCTGTCTTCAACAAATCCTCCAGAAGGCTGTTGATCGTGACCACACTCAGTCCGGTACGGTCCGCCAGCTCAGGCTTGGTCGCCTCCTTACACTGCCGGAGGATCCGGCGAAGCTGCCGCTTATTCAATTCCTTCATCAGCTTTGCATCCGCTCCCATGCGCGCCTCCTTTCCTATGCAGAAGTTTTATCAGCTCCCATTACTAAAATATCTTTATAAAGTCTCTTTCATAAGTTATCACAGAAAAAGGAATCTGTCAATCGAATTTGCTTTAAGCCAGATTCCTTTTTGTAGGATACTCAGGTTAAAAGGATCGCCGTTCTTTAGAATCCGGAGGTCCGCCGTCATTCATGCAGCCGTTTAATAATCTTAAATATAATCGTTCCCTCCATCACCAGCGGCTGGGAATGTGCGAAAAACACGATTCCATCGGCCGGAGAGAGAATCTGGCTGATCACTTCCCCTTCATAGGGGTCGATAATCTCCGCCAGCACATCACCCCGCGCGACCTCTTCGCCCGGCCGGAAACGCGGTTTATAGAGTCCGGCCCGGTCGGTCCTGACGCTGGCGAGATCGCCCTCCTCGATCACCGTGGCGATATAACCGCTGTGGCTCTGATAGCGCACCATTCCCATCCGTGTGAGAAAGCGCAGCACCGCCGCCACCGCCCGCTTCGCCGACTCTTCGTCAATCTTATCGGTAGCGCTGGAGTACACGGAAAACGCATTGGTCTGATTCATCTGCCAGTTATAGTTTAACGTCGTCGTGTCAAACGGACTCACCTTCCGGACCACCACATAGGGCAGACCGAATAAGTTCGCCAGGCTCGGGTTCTGGTAGCCCGTGTCCATCATCCGCACATGCGGTACAAAGTCACCGGGTATGTAGAAACTCGTAAACTGTATGCCATAATTATACTGGCGCGCCACATCGAAGACACCGGAGGCGATCCGTTTCGTCGTCTCTCCGCCCGGATCCCCCGGATACATGCGGTTGATATCCGTATCATCGGTGGGCCAGAACCGCTTGCTGATATTCATGGAGGACGGATTGACGGAAGGGATCACCAGAATCTCGTTATTTTTTACGATCGCTCCCCGCTCCTCCAGCTCCTTTAATTTCCTGACCAGCTGGGAGCAGATGTAGAGCTGCTGAATTTCATTGCCACGGCAGGCGCCCACGATGCAGGCCGATTTCTCACCTTTTCCGAAATGATATCCGTAGATATTCATGTCCGCCCGGTACAAATTCTTCAGGGTATAGATGACTTCCTTCCTCATTCGCCCTCACCTCCCAGCACACGTGCGATCAGAGAGCCGTTGGAGACCACCGGATATTCCCGTAGTGTAAAGATCATGCCCTCCACCGGGGATACCACCGTCTCCAGAACAGTCCCGTCAAGAGGATTTAAGATCTCCCCGATCCGTTCCCCCACTCCCACCATCCCCTGGTGCTCCATCGATGGAAGGAAGATTCCCGCCGTATTGGCGTGAACCAGACCGATTTTTCTGTTATCCGAGGTCATGGGTTCCTTCGGAGCGATCGTCTCCCCTTCCCAGATGCCGAGCCGCTTCATCAGACACAGAATCCCCTCCGTCAGCCGGAGTCCGTAGCTCTTCGTAATCCTCATGCCCACGCCCATTTCCACCACAACCGTAGGCACGCCACTGGTATTCAGCCCGTGAGCCAGCGTGGATTCCAGGACAGTAGCCGCCCCGTGAACCCAGATAAAATCCGTATTCAGCAGCTTTGCGTAGGGAAGCAGCTGTTCTGCCGTCCCCTCACTCATGCGCACCTGCAGGATCTCGCGCAGGAAAATATTGCTGGCATGAATATCCACACAGAAATCCGCCCCTGAAATATCTTCCATAATCTGGGTAGCGATATGCTCCGTCACCGCCCCCTCCTCACTTCCCGGGAATATCCGGTTCATGTCGATATCAAACCCGGGGACGCCTCTCGTAATGGAATCCACGCCCAGCGGATTCATGGCCGGATAAATATCCACGATCCCCTTTACCCGTTCCTTCTGTTCCCTTAAAATCCGGTTCAGCTCATAGCAGACGTACTGTCCCTCCAGTTCATCCCCGTGTATGCCGGTCACGATGCAGATCCGTTTTTCATTTCCTGTCATTTTCTCCGGCTGTATTCTGTTTTTAAAGATCGTAAGCCGCTCGTCAATCGCGAGCCCTACGGATGCCACAGTCTCTATCATTTATCTCATCACCCTTTTCGGAAGCTGCTTCTTTACAATTCCAGTTAAGGATACCGCAGGCACCAAAAAAGGTCAAGCAAAAGGCGCAGGAATCAGATAGAGTATCATACGTCCGGTGCGCTGGCCATGGCGTTCAACAGACCTGATGTCTCGAGAAAATGTATCTGCATCCACCAGTGCCGGCAGCAGCCATCACGACCGCGACGCCCCCGACTGCAGCGAGAAGCGGAATGGTCAGACTCCCCGCCGTAAAACCGCCCACGCTCATGACTCCCGAAACGCTGATGCTGTTCACAGGAAACAGCATCAGTATGCGCCTTGCCGTCTGGCTTCCCGGATTTAAAAACATGGGGGCCAGATAGGTGACGGCCGCCAGGATAATGGATACAAAGGAGGTCGGACAAAGGACTGAAAACAGCAGGGTAAGCCCGGTCACCGTGATGGTGGACATCATCGCCAGAAACGCCGTCAGGAGCGCCGCCTCATAGCATTTGAGCGGCTGCGCAATCCTCGAAAATACCATAAGCTCGCTCAGCTGGATATCTGTATTCCATCCCTCCAGTCCGCGTCCGGCGGCAAACAGCAAAAATCCCACCAGCAGAATTACCGCTTCCATCGTGATGCTGAAGCAGAACGCAGATATCACCTTTGCCAGGACGCACCGTTTCTTCCCATACCGCGAGGTCAGAATCAAAGCATCCATCCCGCTGGTATACTCATCGGAAAAGACAGGGGAAACGATAATGACCACCAGAATTCCGGACATCAGAACGATATACATCATGCTGTATAAGAAGGATTCCCATCGGCTGGACATACCGATCACCGGCGGCTCATCAAATTCCGGAAATACCTCCTGCACCGTTTTGCCGTTCCACGTGCCATCCCGCTCCGCAAACAGATTCGCAACCGGATAATACGTATTGTTGGACACGTCCCCCGTCGTCATCCCATCCGTTCTCGGAAACGCGGCCAGAATCTCCTGCACCTTCTCATCGGTCAGGGGACCGGCAAAACGGTTTGCAATCTCCGTGTTGTACCGCTCCGCCTCAGTTCCGTAAATCTGCTCCCCCTCCTGCGTAACAGCCCATTCATTTCCAAAGATCCACGACCAGAGCATGGTAGCGTAAATAAGGGCAAACGCCCCCAGCGCGATGAAAACAAGCTTCTTTTTTAATAATTTAGAAAATTCGAATTTTATTAATTGTTTCATCAGCTATTCTCCTCCTCAAAATAGTACAGGTATAAATCTTCCAGAACTGGTTTCACCGGAACGGCATTTCCGGCAGGCTTACGCTCGGAAATCACCCGCAGGATAGAAAAATCGCCTTCATTTCTCAGATTTCCAATGGTATACTTCTCATTCCAGCGATCCGCTTCACTGGCCGGTACTCTGCATTCCCAGACAAATCCCGTGATCTCCTTCGTCACTTCTTCCGGTTTTCCCTGATGAACCAGTTTTCCCGCTTTCATGACGAGAATCTCATTGGCAATGTATTCAATATCGGAGACAATGTGGGTGGACAGCAGCACAATCTTATCCTTGGAAAAAGAGCTGATCAGGTTTCGAAACCGCACCCGCTCCTTCGGATCCAGCCCTGCGGTCGGCTCATCGAGAACGAGGATCTCCGGATCATTAAGCATGGCCTGTGCGATTCCCAGCCTCTGTTTCATTCCGCCGGAAAATGTCTTGATCTTCTTGTTTTTCACCTCGGACAGCCCTACCAGCTCCAGAAGTTCCAGTGTCTTTGCCGCTGCGGCGCTCTTCCCCAGACCCTTCAGCGCCGCCATATACATCATGAATTTATTCGCTGTAAATTCCGGATAATAGCCGAACTGCTGGGGCAGATAGCCGAGAACCATCCGGTAGGCGTCCCCCTGTTCCGAGATGGGCCGCCCGTCGTAGAGCACCTCCCCTGAGGTCGGTCTCAAAATATCACAGATCATACGCATCAGCGTAGTCTTCCCCGCCCCATTGGCGCCCAAAAGTCCATACACCCCCGCTTTCAGGGTGAAATCCATGCGGTCCACCGCAATTTTCGCTCCATACTGTTTCGTCAGTCTGTCTATCCGAAGTTCCATATGACTGTCTCCTCTCTATCCATCTGTTTTATTACCCCGTACCCGCTCACAAGCAGGAGTACGAAGCCCGCTATTCCGATACCTGCCGCCATTCCCGCCGAAACCGTAACGGGCAGCTCCGGAAGATACTGCCTGAGCATCAGGATTCCTCCCGCCATAAAAATCCCCGCCGTGGTGAGTACATACCCGCTGCAGTGGCGTTTCAGCACTTGAAACAGCCCCAGATATACCGCGTTCGACACCTGAAACGGCAGAAGCAGGGCGAGGACAGCCTCCGTAAATCCGGTTCCCCGGCTTCCCACGGCCGCCATCAGAAAAATCAGGAACACGCCGTCCACCGTACCCAGGACCGCCATTTTGGCAGCCATCAGCTTTCTTAAATTGAAACAGCAGCTCTGTTCCAGTTCCCACATTCCAAGGCTGAAGCTCTTTGTAAGCTCCGGCACACAGATCACGCCCAGAAACGGAATCATGGCCGACAAATTCCAGAGATACCATTCCTCCGTCTGCCTGCCCGAAACCCATATGGCCAGAAGCAGAAATACTGCCTGTAAAATCCAGACCGACGGCGATATAAACCGGGCCAGCCGCCACATATGCCTCCACATGCCCGGAGCCGGTGTCAGGCGCTTCTTATCCAGCTCCTCACTTAAAAGAACCCGTAATTTCTGCTCCTGAAGGGCTGTCATATCCGGCGCCTCATGCTGCCTCAGCACGCTTCTCATCGCTTTCTCCTCATCGGAGACTCCAAACACCCGTTTCATATCTGTAAATCACCGTCCTTTCCTAAGAACTGCTTCATCTTGTCCATTCCCTGTTTCAATCTGGATTTCACGGTGGGGATTCCCGCCCCCACGACCGCGGCAATTTCCTTCAGCTTCATATCATAATAGAATCTCAGAATAATCACATCTTTCTGCATCTCCGGAAGCCTGTTTAATGCCGCCTGTACGCTGTCCCGCATTTCCGCCCGGCGGTATCCCTCCTCTTCCTCCTGTACGCCTTCCAGCGCCTCCTCTTCCATGGTTACGAATTTCCTGCTGCGGAAGAAATCGCTGCACACGTTCCGCGCAATTCCAAAAATCCAGGCCCGGAAATGATTCCGCTCCGTATACCCATCCAGAAACCGGATCACATGGAGGAACGTCTCCTGGGTGCAGTCATAAGCGCTCTCCGCATCTCCCGTCTTATAGAAACAGAAATGGTAGATTTCCTGATAGTATTCTTTTACCAGGGTCTCAAACAGCGCCTTTTCGCCCTGTTTAATCCTCCTGATTATCTCTTTCTCATTCACTCCCCGTCACCGCCCTTTTTCTGATTTCTGCCCGGTTTTGTCTGGCTTCCTTTGTGTTACATATAATATAACGCGGAAAACTTAAGAAAGGATTTAAATAAAATGGAAAATTTAACAGATGGAAAATTTCTCAGAAAAACAGAAAAGGCGAAAGCATCTTCTGCTTTCGCCCTACCGACTGTTTATAAGCGGAGCCGGCCGCTTTCTCATTGCTGTCACATGATGATCCGGCGGCAGACAACTGCGAACCGCTCAGAACAATCATCTGCATTTTTCAGCAGTGAGTATATAAGACAACGGAAATCCCTTTCCGTCATACACTTCAGTTAAGCCGATATCATAATCAAACTCCTTCAGCCTGACGATCCTCATCTGTGAATCGCTGACCGCGTTGATTATGGCCGACATGGTATGGGAGAAACTGGTGAATGTCTTTGACTCATACGGTTCAGACATATATCCCATCCCCTCATTTTCAATCCATGGTTCCTTTCTGAAATAAGAATAGGCAACTCTGTTTAAATGCTCCCCATCAAATTCAGGCTCGCCCGGCATGGGCAGCATGTTCATGACTGGATGAAAATCATGGATCAATAAGATACCGCCTGGCTTTAAGCAGTCCGATACCTTCTGAAACAGCGGCTTCAAATCCTCAAACCATGTAATCGCTCCGATTGTAAACAGAATAAAATCAAAGCTGTTGTGATACTTCTCATCAATATCCAGAATATTGCACGAGACAAACCGGCAGTTCGAAATGCCTGCCTTTTCAGCGGTTTCAGACGCCTGTGCGATGATATTTTCCGCAATATCAAATCCGTTTCCGCTCTCCGCGCCAAGCTGCATGAGAGACAGCAGCTCCCGCCCGTTATTACAGCAGAACTGTGCGGCGCTCTTTCCTTTAAAATCCATGGACCGCAGCTCCGCCGCCATGTCCTTACAAAAAAACGGGAGATCCTCGTTCAGTAAACGCTTATCGTTCTCTTCTCCCCAACCCTCCTGTTTATGGTCAAATGCCTCTTCCCAGGCTGCTTTATTATTTCCTATATAATCCATCTTCTGCTCCTTTGGGAGAGCTACCCTAACAAAGCCCTCCGCTTAATTAAATTTTTCAGTTCCATACCGTTACCTCCTTTCACATTTATTATTACAATACCAGCATGGTATTCTAACCTGGTTACTGCTAAAAAACAGCCGCGGTCATCAAGCGCCGCGGCTGTTTCCAGACAATTTTCATTTTATCATATCTTTTAGGGGATTTCTATATATTTATGAAACTCATTACACGTTCTCCGGCTCTGCCTTATTCACCTTTTTACTGCCGGCCGCACTGCTGACCGCATGATACACGAGACAGATGCCAATTGTAACCGCCATATCCGGCAGTGTATTTCCCACCGGAGTGTCCACATGCATCAGAATTCGGTAGAGGACAAACCCGCATGCCCAGATCACCAGGTTGGGGACGTGGAACCGTACAGTTCGAAAATCATTTTTCAGAATAAACGTATCGGCGATCTGGATCGCAATCATCGGTGCGAACACGGAACCAATGAGATACAGGAAATTGGTAATATTGTCCATGGGGTACACGATGGCTGCGATCGTACCGATCACCGTAACCGCGATGGCCGCCCATTTCTCCTTAACTGCCCTGGATATTACCGTGCTGGATACACCGGCGGAAAAAGCGTCCAGAAACGTGGTGGTAACCGTGGAGAGAACGATAATGAACAGCCCGGCAGCACCCAGCCCTGCTTTGACCATAATCACTGCGATATCGTATGTACCGGTAAAAAGTGCCGCTCCCATTCCGATGATATACATAAAGCAGCTGACCACACCGTAGACCAGTGTGCTCGTAAGCGTTGCCTGAAACGGCTTTTTCGCCTCTCTCGTATAATCGCTGATTAACGGAAGCCAGGACAGCGGCATGGCCACAGACAGTTCCACCGCTGCACCGAAGCTCATACCCTCTTCCGATACGAGGCCGCTTCCGCCGTAGCCGGAAAATATCACCTTTCCAAGAATCAGCGTTAAAATAAACAGAAGCGCCATGGCCACCGTGTTGAGTTTCCCCAGATTTTTAAGTCCGATCAGGATCCAGACAATGATCAGGCCCCCGATCACGAGACACCAGATCCAGGCGCCGGTGCCGTAAATGCTGTTAGCCGCCAGCGCACCGTCATAGATCATGATCGCGGTCCAACCCACCAGCTGCAGAACATTTAACACGGCAAACAGGAGGCAGCCCTTACCGCCGAAGCTGAGCTTCACCGTCTCCATGGCGCTGAGCCGTTTCATGCCTCCGATAAGGCCGGCGAAAAACAGCATGGTGCAGCCGATTAAATGTCCCAGCAAAATGGCTGCCAGCCCTTTTTCAAATCCCAGAGGCGCCAGATACGTTCCGGTCAGAATCTCCGCGATGGAGACACCGGCTCCAAACCAGATCAGGCCGTTGTTTAAAGTGCTCGTCCCTTTATTTTCCATCGCAGTTTCCTCCGCTGCAGTTTCCTCCGCTGCAGTTTCCGCTGCTGTTTCCTCCATCGCCTGCGCCACCGGACATACCGGCGTCATCGCCATACTCTCCCGCGATGGCAAATGCATGGTTCATGGGGCCGCTTCCCTTTCCCAAATCCAGCATATCTCCGAGTGCACCGGATAAATACGCCTTCGCCCTGCGCACAGATTCCGCAAGTCCGCGGCCCTTTGCCAGGTTAGAAGCGATGGCGCTGGACAGCGTGCATCCGGTACCGTGAGTATTGGAAGTGGCAATCCGTTTTCCATAGAACCAGAGATTCTCCCCATCCGCATACAGGAGATCATTGGCATCGTTAAGCTGATGGCCGCCTTTGCAGAGAACGGCACAGTGGCAGGTATCCCCTGCGAACTTCGCAGCAGCCCGTTCCATATCGCGGTCTGACCGAATTGTCATACCGGACAACACTTCCATCTCCGGAATATTGGGTGTGATCACATCCGCCAGCGGAATCAGCACTTCCTTCAGCGTGGATATGGCTTCGTCGCTGATCAGCTTCGATCCCGCCGTCGCTACCATGACAGGGTCGAGGACGATATTCTTCGCGTGGTACTGTTTCAGTTTTTCTGCAATCACTCTGATCAGAGCGCTGGACGAAACCATACCGATCTTCACCGCATCCGGGAAAATATCCGTAAATACATCGTCAAGCTGCTCTGCCAAAAATTCCGGAGTTACCTCCATGATACCTGTTACGCCGGTAGTATTCTGGGCTACGACGGCCGTGATGGCGCTCATACCGTAGACCCTGTGGGCGGTCATTGTCTTCAAATCTGCCTGAATTCCGGCGCCTCCGCTGGGATCTGTCCCGGCGATTGTTAATGCTGTTCTCATTTTTCTTTCTCCTCTTCGCATTAATTTTGTGTAATGATTCAGCCGCACAGCTGAATCGTTACATTTTGTTAAGCGACAGAAGGTGGTGCCCCCAATCTGCCGCTGGTCTGCGGGGCGGTGCTGCCATGGTGGATTTACAGCAGTTCACCGCCTCAATCTATTTCATTTTCATTCACCTGCCCCGGAAGCAATCCGGTAAAAAGCGGGGAAATCATTGAAATCCTTTAAATAGTAATCAGAAATCTTCTTTAACGCTTCCTGATCCATTCCGCTGGCCTCATCATATACTCCTGCAACCGCAAATCCTGCATGTTTCGCGGTTACTGCCGCATGGAGGGCGTCCTCAAACACCCATGTCCGCGTTTTTTCTGTTCCCAGGCAGGAGAGAGCCTCGTAATAGATATCCGGCCGGTCCTTTCCAGCCCCGACCTCCGTGCAGGTAAATATCTGCCGGAAGAACGCCTTAAGGCCGCATCGGGAAAGCGCCGCCTCCACTTCCTTCCGGCTGCTGGAGGTCGCCGCAGCCATCACAAAACCGTGTTTTCCAAGCTGGGTAAGAAACTCCGGAACCCCTGCTTTCGGAAGAACTTCCTCCCTGTAATACCGGCTTACGGTTTCTTCCACGCCGCTTACAATTTCCGCTTCGGTCTGTGCCAGGCAGTACTGCTCCCTCATATATCCGGCCGCCTGCTCCATACTCATGGGAAGCAGACGTCTTCCAAGCCCCGGTTCGGACTTGATGCCGAGGCGGTCTAAATACCACTCTCCGGCATGATCCCACATGGACATGGAATCCAGAAGTGTTCCGTCGATATCAAATATGGCTCCCTTCATCGGTCGTTCCTTTCTCTGACTATGTGATGCCGGTTTTTATTCCTTTTCTGTTACAGCCGCGGCCACGCATTTCAACCTCCTGGCGGCCTCCTCGATATCGTCCTCAGCGAAGATGGCGCTCACGACAGCTACGCCGCAGATACCGCTTCCTGCCAAATGCTTCATATTTTCCGCTGTAATTCCGCCGATCGCCACGACCGGGATATGTACCGCCGCGCAGATGTCCTTTAACGTCTGACCACTCACATCGCTGGCATCTTTTTTCGTACCCGTGTGGAATACGGCTCCTACTCCCAGGTAATCGGCTCCGTGCTTCTCCGCCAGAAGCGCCTGTTCCACGGTCTGCGCCGATACGCCGATGATCTTTCCTTCTCCAAGTCTCCGGCGGACATCTCCGGCCTCCATATCACTCTGCCCTACATGAACGCCATCTGCGTCCACGGCTGCTGCGATCTCTACGCTGTCGTTGATTAAAAACGGCACCCCGTAACGCCCGCACAGCTCCTTGATGGACCTGGCTTCATCCAGAAATGCCTCTTCCGACAGATCCTTTTCTCTCAACTGAATCATTGTGGCGCCGCCCTTCAGCGCCTTTTCCACCTGACTGTACAGAGTCTCCTCTCCCAGCCAGCTTCTGTCTGTTACTGCATACAGCAGAAGGCTGCTGCTGTTAAGCAGGCTGTCACTGTCTAATTTCATACCTGGCTCCTTTCTCCAGTGTATCGCCATCCATCCGGTAAATCGCGTCAATAATCCGGTTCCGGTATGTGGCATTTCCCTCATAGCTTTCCAGATGGCTCCATCCGATCTCACCCGCAAGTCCCATGGCGCAGACAGCTGCTGCTGCCGCTTCCAGACGATTGTCCGGGTTTGCTGTCAGATATGCGGTCATAAGCCCGGAAAGCTGACAACCGGTTCCGGTAATCTGACCCATTTCCGGCCGGCCGTTGCGGATCACGTAAGTGCTGTTTCCGTCAGATACCAGATCGATCGCACCGGTAACCGCGATGATGCAGCCAAGGCCAGCCGCCATTTCCTTCACAAATGTGACAGCCCCGGAAAGATTGTCCTCCGTTACAGCGTCTGCCGCATCCGCATCGACGCCTTTCGTGCGTCCGAAGCCTCTGGCCAGTGTCTTGATCTCGGAAATATTTCCGCGGATCACATCGAAGCGCACTTCCCTCATCAGATTTAAAGCCGTCTCGGTCCGAAATGTACCCGCTCCCGCTCCAACCGGATCCAGCAGGACCTGATGGCCCAGCTCATTGGCTTTTTTTCCGGCCAGCAGCATGGACGGAACCGTATTTTGATTCAGCGTGCCGATATTAATGTTTAAACCGCAGCAGATTGTGGTGATGTCCTCCACATCGTTCCTGTCATCCGCCATAATCGGACTCGCTCCGCAGGCCAGCAGGATGTTGGCTACGTCGTTTACCGTGACGTAATTTGTGATGTTATGTACCAGCGGCGACTTCTTTCTGACATTTTCCAGACATTCTTTTAACATGATATTCTCCTTTTCTTCTTTGGTAAGGACTAAAAAAAAGCTGCAATAACACCCACAGGTATCATTGCAGCATAAAATACATGCTTTTTTATGTTCCCTACGTTGGCATTATCCAAATCAGGTTAATGGGTCAAGGCAAAACAGCCTACTCTCAGCCCGCTTTCAGCGAGCACCCCGTTTTTGATTACAGGTACATTATACTACGATTATAGATTAATTCAAGTATTTTGTCTTCTATATTTTGCTTCACTCTTTAATATATTCAGGGCAGACGTATCGTTCCAGCCCCCTGCTGTGTTCTCCGTACTCGATCGCCTTACTGGGACAGCGGCAGATACAGGCCATACAGTGGGTACAGTTCTTTCCCCAGACAGGCTTCCCATTTTCAAGACGGATATTGTTCAGCGGACAGACCCTGACGCATTTTCCACAGGAAATGCAGGTATCGGCGGCACAGAACTTTTCTGCATGTACAAACAGTATGTAAAACAGGTCGTTTGCAATGCCGCTGCTCATCTTATCCGTAAATGTCACGGTTGGCTCCGGTAATGGTTCGCCGCTCCTGATTGCCAGAGCCGCCTTGCCGATCACAGGCTCTGACTGCCGGATAATTTCCAACGCCTCCTCCCTGGTCGGTGTGGTCAGCATCGCTATGTAGTTTTTCGGCATCGTAATTGCGGTATATCCCATGTAACTGAGGCTCTTTGCGGTACATAATTTTTTTAGATATTTTCCCGGATTTCCTGCACTTCCACCGCAGGTTATGACAAAATAAATCTTCTTGTTTCCAATCAGCCTGGTGTTCATCAGCCATTCCTGTACGATCCGCGGTATTCTCCGCGCATAGTTGGGAACGACCACCACCCATGGATTGTCTGAACTCATTTCCGAAAAATCATGACTGCGGATTTTCTCAAACAAACTGACTGCTTCGTCATGAATCTCCTTGCCGATTCGCTTTGCAGCGTATTCGCTGTTTCCTGTCCCTGAAAAATATAAGATCATAGTGATTGTCTCCTATTATGTTTCGGTGCTTATGAATGGATTCTTATTGTTAATACTCTTGTTCATCTAACTTTAAATTCAAATGATGGAGTTGTCAAGTTATCCTGTTGTTTCGGATTGTTATGGATTGGTTTTTGTGCCAGGCCCTGGTTCTATATAGATATGAAGCAGACAACCGCGTCATCCCTCCGCCTGGCAATTTGGAAGATATTATACTTAAAGAAGGCCAATTTGTTAATTATATTCTGTGCGACACCATGGATTATCGAAAAAAGCACCGCAGCAAGGCCGTTAAGAAGACGCTGACGATTCCCGAATGGCTGAATGAAGCGGCATCGAATGCCGGTCTTAATTTCTCACAGATTCTTCAGGAGGCTTTATTAAAAAGGCTTCAGGCAAAGTGAAATTTGCCTGAAGCCATGACAAAACATTTATTTTTTTAGTATATATCTGGTAGCTCTTGCATTGCCAATTACCTCAATTTTATTCTGATTGAGCAGGGATTTAAGGACCTTTCTCGCAGGAAATCCAGAACAATTCAGTAGTTCTTCCACATCCTTTCGGTTTATTTCTTTTTTCTCACGCAGCAGCCTCAACACTTTATCTTCCGCCCCCATATCACTTATGGTTTGTACACTGTAATTTTGATTCGGAAGGATTGTTACAAAAGAAGACGCCTCCGTCAAAAAACTGGGGGAAGAATTCCCGCTATAGCTTTGCATAATTCTCTGTATCCCAGTACCATAGCTCTCAACCAGTTTCAGCCGGTAAAAAATATTTGCCAGCACCATATTTCTCGATTGGGATACGCCGTGCAGAATATCCGCCAGTGTAATTCCCTTTACCAGGCCTCCAATTGATACAAATTCAATCCTGTCATCAAAAATATTAATAATAATACTGCCAGAATAATCATAGTCCCGGTGCACAATCGCATTCAGCAGCGCTTCGCGAATGGCATATTCAGGATAATCAAAGTGCTCCACCCGTTCCAATCCGATAAAATCAGCATGGACATTATTAATTAAACTAATATATTCATAAACATTTTCCAGTTGTTTAAATACAGAGCCGTAAAATTCTCTTCGTGTTTTAAATCGGGTTTTATCCGTCCCTTCAAATACCGCGCATTTTATACTGTGTTCACACTGATCCGATAACAGCAACGCCGTGTTGGTATAATATCCGTCAGAGTCTGTCAGACCCAAAGTACGTTTATTCTCCTCTGTAAAAGATACTTTTTTTTCTTTAAAATAATATTCTGCAAATTGAAAGGTTAAATCCTGATTCATGGAACGCACGCGGTCATATGTAAGCCCATCACTCTGACGTATCATATCGCGTATCATTTCTTCACTCGCCGGTACAGAGACTACGCCATGCCTGACATAAACGCCACTGGGCTTCAAACCTTTGTCGGTAAGGTGATACGGAGGTCTTCCACCTCGTGAAACAGTAACATGGATCAATTGTTTCGCGTCAATTTTTATCGTTTCTATCGTTGTAAACGGAATAAGATCCGGATGAATGCCATCATGGATCATGCTGCTGATTCGTTCCATATCTCTCTCACTGTTTTCTACTCCAACGACAGTTCCATCTTTCGCCACTCCTACATATATTTCTCCTCCATCCGTATTAGCAAAAGCGATGATCTCTTTTTTGAAATCATTATTTATTATTTCCTTCAATTCCAATCGACTGCTTTCTGAAAAATCCATCATACACCTTCCATGTTTTTTTCTTATTATATCACGATGAAATCGCGATTTCAATCGCGATAAATCGCGATAATTATCATAATTCGTCTACTTTTCGTATTTAATCATAATATAATCGTTTCTTCATCATGTGCTATTTAAAAAGGCCTCAGGCAAAGTGAAACTCTGCCTGAAGCCCTAACTGCTCCACTCTATTTGTTCTTCTCTCTTAACTCCGCCTCATAAGTGACATATTTCTTATCTCTCTCGATCCAGTCCTCCATTTCGAACGGCGTAAAGATATGGCCCATATCATAGAACTCGTCGTTTTCCGTATAAACTGTATTTTTATTTTTAAAGTTCTCACTGAAGTATTCCATCATCCCCTTTGTCGCACCCTTCATGGCAGCATGATTAGATACAAGCTGGAATCCCCATTCCTCCATCTGTTCCAGCGTTGCGTCCGGAACTCCGTCTGTAGCGTGTACATCCGGATAGAAATGGTAGCCCGGAACTTCTCTGGCGATTCTCCTGCACTCTTCTTCACAGCCAGCATGGCAGATATTCTGGATCATGGTAATTTCTGCTCCTGCTTCCACCCCCATCTTCGCACGAAGAATCGCTTCTTCCAGTCCCAGGCAGAATGGATTGTCAGCGATCGCCCCCGTCTGTGCGGCACCACCGCCCTTGCAGTCCGTACGGGCAATAATCATGCAGTCGGTTCCTTTAACCGCATCTACCGCGGCATGAACATTAGCGGCCCAAAGCTCTCTATCCATATACCCACGGCCATGTCCATAAAAATAGTCAACCGCTACCGCACCGGAAAGTGTATCCTCAATCGAGATTGCCATGGCTCCGGCCTCCGCCAGGCGCTTGCAGTTGCGATAGACCGCCAGTGGTGTTCCACCGCCGTTTTCTCCATCCACGATGACCGGAAGTGTCGTAGAACCGGCAATACGCTCCGTAGCCCAGATATACTCTTCCCAATTGTACAGCCCGGCAGGAATACCATTCATGGCAAATTCTAACTCACAGCTGCTGATCAGGCACGCATTGTAGCCGCACTTCTCCACCACACGGGCAGAAACGCAGTCATAAATACACGGTGCCCAGATAAATTCCTTTGCTTCCAACAGCTGTCTGATTGATTTTTTAGCTGACATAATCCTTCTCCTTTTTCTTCTGTTAATTTATAGTTTTCGAATTCAGTTTTTATCCACATGATAACATGCCACATAGTGACCGTTCCCCAGGTCCTTGAGTTCAGGAGGTGCTGTCCTGCACTTTTCAGAGGCATAAGGGCATCTCGGATGGAACGGGCAGCCGGAAGGTGCGTGAATCGGACTCGGTACCTCTCCCTTCAGCAGAATACGTTCCCTCTTCTGTTCCTCATAGTAATCCACGATTGGAATCGCGGACAAAAGCGCCTGCGAATATGGATGCATTGGATTTTTATAGAGTTCAACAGCTTCCATCATTTCCATAATCCGCCCCAGATACATAACCGCAATCACGTCAGCGATATGGCGGACCACAGCCAGATCGTGGGCAACGAAAATATACGTCAATCCCATTTCCCGCTGTAATTCCTTAAACAGGTTGATAATCTGCGCCTGAATGGAGACGTCCAAAGCCGAAACCGGCTCATCGCAGATAATAATTTTAGGATCACAGGCCAATGCCCTCGCTATACCCAAACGCTGTCTCTGCCCGCCGCTCATCTCGTGAGGATACCGCTCCCCCATCTCCTCTGACAGTCCAACCTTTACCAGAAGTTCATTCACCTTATTTTTGACTTCATCGGCTCCGTGATAGTCATCCTCTTCCACCAGCACCTCTCGTATAATGGAAAATGCCTTCTGCCGTGGATCCAGCGAGCCAAACGGATCCTGAAATATCATTTGAATATCTCTTCTGCAATCCTTTAGACGACTCCTGTCCATAGTGATTAAATCCTGTCCCTCATAAAGAATTTTTCCCTCTGTGGGCTTGTTAATCTGTAAAATGCATTTGCCGGTAGTCGTCTTTCCACATCCCGACTCTCCCACAATTCCCAGGGTTTTTCCCTTTTCCACAGAAAAGGAGATATCATCAACGGCTTTTACCACGCCGCCTGTTTTTTTCATAAAACCTTTCGTAAGCGGGAAATACATCTTCAAATGTTCTACTTTAAGGATCGGCTCTTTTTTCATCTCTTTACTCACTCCCCGCCCTCCTTTATATCCAGATGGCATGCTGCAAAATGTCCCCGCTCCCCCACTTCCTTAAATTCCGGATAGCTTGAATTTTTGCATTTATCACATGCATAGGGGCATCGCGGCATAAAATAGCAGCCATCCGGCAGCTTTGCAAGGTTGGGCGGCGCACCGTGAATCGGTATCAGATCCTGCTCCTTGTCATCGTCCAGCCTTGGAACTGCCTGCAGAAGCCCCATGGTATACGGATGCTTCGGCCTGGTTAGCAAGTCCTCCGTTGTTCCGCATTCCACAACCCGTCCCGCGTACATAACGTAAATTCGCTTCGCATAGCGGGACACCAGTCCCAGATTATGGGTAACAACAATCAAAGACGTCTTATACTGCTTTACAACATTAAGCAGCAGTTCCATTACCTGAGCCTGTGTCGTCACATCCAGAGCAGTCGTCGGTTCATCCGCGATGATCAGCTTGGACCGGCATGCCACTGCAATCGCAATCAGCACTCGCTGGCGCATTCCTCCGCTCATCTCAAACGGATAGTTTTTCATTCGTTCTTCAGGGTCCGGGATTCCTACGGCTTCCAGAGACTGTATCCCGATCTTCCATGCTTCTTTTTTACTGACCTTCATATGAGTACGGATCACCTCTGAAAGCTGGTTTCCAACTGTAAAAACAGGGTTCAGCGCGGTCATTGGTTCCTGAAAGATCATGGATATCTGTGCCCCACGGACCGATCGCATATCTTTTGATTTTGATTTGTACTTCAGCAGATTCTTGCCTTCAAACCATACCTCTCCTCCCAGGATTTTTCCCGGCGGATCAGGAATCATCTGCATTACGGACATCTGCGTAACGGATTTTCCGCATCCGGACTCTCCTACGATAGCAATGACCTCTTCTCTGTCCACATGGTACGATACGCCCCCGACCGCTTTGACCTCACCGGAAGGAGTAAAAAAAGATACTTTTAAATCTTTTACATCCAATAATCTGTTCTCTTCCATCACAGTTTCCCCCTTAATCTAGGATCCAGCGCATCTCTTAAGCCGTCACCAATAATGTTAAAGGCCACCACGATCAGCGTGATACAGACACCGGGAAGCAGTGCCAGCATAGGGTTGGTGAACAGGTAAGAGTATCCATCCGACACCATGTTTCCCCAGGAAGCCGTCGGCATCTGAATGCCGATACCCAGAAAGCTCAGCGTAGATTCCAGCATGATGGCAGAGCCTAAATTTGTGGCAAACATAACAATCATGGAAGGAAAACTGTTTGGCAGCAAATGCTTTAATATAATCTTGTAACTCTTTATATCGGCCAGCCGAAGCGCTACGATGTAATCACTTTCCTTAATAGAAAGCACGATTCCATACATAAGCCTTGTAAATCCCGGAATCAGACCAAAACTGATAGCAAATATCAGGCCCCCCAATCCATGGCCGGCGACCAGGCCGATGACAATAGTAAACAGAAGTGGTGGAATAGAAAGCTGAATATCCACATACCTCATAATAATAAGCGCCGCCGCCTTTTCATAATAACCTGCCAACAGGCCAAGCAGCATTCCGATGATGGCCGCAGCAAGACAGGAAAACACGCTGGCCAGCAGGGAAATTCTGGCGCCATACAGAAGTCTTGTAAAAACATCTCGCCCGTAGGCGTCAGTACCAAAAATATGACCGTTCCCTGATGCTTTAAGCGCATTGTTCAACTCGATAGCATTCGGATCGTAGCGGCCGATCACAGGAGCAAACACTGCGCCGGCAATGAATACAAATGCAATCACTACGGAAATCTTGATGATGATTCCCCGGCTGAAAAAGGTTCTTAAGAATGATTTTATTTTCGTATTCTTCAAGCGTCATCTCCCCTTTCCACCGGTTAACCGGATTCTCGGATCTACCAGGCCATAAGAAATATCCAATATCAGATTGCAGACCACTACAAAAAGTGAAATCACAAAAACTGTTGCCTGTACGACGAGGTAATCCTTATTCATAACTGATACCATGATCAGACGTCCCATGCCCGCAATAGAAAATACCTGTTCACCCAGAAGAGAACCGCCTACCAGCGACCGAACCTGAAGCGCAATCAACGTAATAACCGGAATAAGTGAATTCTTCAGGGCATGTTTATATTTGACTGAACTTTCAGACAGCCCGTTGGCCCGGGCCGTCCGGATGTAATCCTGGTTAATGACCTCCAGCATATTCGTCCGGACCTGCCTCGCAATGGAAGACAGCGGCCCAAAAGCCATGATGGTGACAGGCATGACCGCCTTTGCCACGTATTGTCCAAAATCCTCAAAGGGGCTTGTATATCCCATTAACGGAAGCCATCCCAGTTTTACTCCGAAAAAGTACATCATCATGATACCAATCCAGAACACCGGAATTCCATTCATCGTCGTCATTAAAACCGTCATGATCTGGTCCAGGGCAGAGCCGCGATGCACCGCACACAGCACACCGATCAGAATTCCCAGAACCAGTGAAATAATTAATGCTGGAATCGTCAGTGACAGTGTGACCGGGATGCGGGTTGCCAGAATCTCTCCAATATCCTGATTCAGCACAAGCGAAGTCCCAAAATCACCGCGAAGTGCATTTCTCAGCCAGAGTGTATACTGTACGACAAGAGGCTTGTCTAAATTGAGTTCCGTTCGTGTTGCCTCTACAATCTCTTCATCAGCCTCTGCGCCCAGCATGGCACGAACCGGATCGCCGGGCGTCATCTGCATGATTAGAAAAGCAAATATGGAAATGGCAAATACGGTAACAATCGACAACAAAACCTTCTTGACAATAAACGTAATGTAAGAGTTCATTGTCTGTCTCCTTTATTTAAAGTAAATACCCGTAAAATCCGGGAAGTTATCATTATTGGCGAAGCAGTTGGCATCTACCAGATCCTTGTTCATCATGGTCACATACGCCTCACTCATAACCACCGGATAGCCCAGACAGTAGTCGTCGATAATCATTTCCTGAGCCTGGAACTCATATTTTAACATCTCCGCCGTATCAGATGCCTGCAAAGCACTCATGATCGCATTGTCTAAATCATCCGGATGCAGCTTGCATTCCTTCAGCATTCCTACGCCTTCCCTGGCACGTTTGGAGAAATTGGAAACCTGCTGGTTTACTAAGTTTGCGCCAAATCCATGGCCTGCGAGAATCATACCCTCGTCAATATCGTAAATTCCCTTGGAGGTCCAGATTGCCGTTTCCTGCTCTTCAATATCAAGCGTAATTCCGACTTCCTTTAAATATCCCTGGATTGCCACAAGATAGCTGGTCAGCGCCTGATCCACTCCCGCGTAAACTGTTGTTGTGAATCCATTTTCATAACCTGCTTCCTTAAGAAGTTCCTTTGCCTTCGCTGCATCATAGCCATATCCCTTGACTGCGTCATTATAGAAAGGAGTTCCCTCTACCGCATATTCTTTTGACACAAAGGTAATACCAAAATCAACGTTTTCTGCAATACTCTGAGAATCAATAGCATAGCTGATTGCCTGTCTCACTTTTACGTCTGCTAACGGAGAACCTTCCACATCACTGGCAAAGATCAGGAAATAAATACGGTAATTCATCTTATTTGCCGCTCTTTCAAATCCGGCCTTCATCATGGTGTTCTGGAAAGAAGTACTTCCACCGAAATATGCGTTGATATCCCCATTTAACAGTGCGGCCTGGGCACTCATCTCATCGGCAATAACCTTCGTTTCTACACTGTCTAAATATACAGTCGCCTCTTTATTCCAATAGTTCTCGTTTTTCTTAAAGGTCTTGGAATCGTCGTTTACCCACTTATCAAGCACATAAGGACCGGTTCCTACCGGATTCTGCATACACCATTCTTCACCGTTCTCGTCAAACGCCTTCTTGGAATACATAAGCCCTGGTACACTGTTTAGAGAATACGGTATCTGGCTGTTCCACTCATTCAAATGAATGACTACCGTATAATCCCCTGTTTTTTCGAATGAATCCACGCTTCCGAAATGAGTGCTGGAAGTCTGGGATTTCTCCTTGAAATTCTCGAAGTTCCATAATAGAACATCTGCATCTAAGTGAGAGCCATCTGAAAAATACACATCATCACGAAGTGTTACGGTATAAGTAAGATTCTCCTTATCCCCTTCCAGAGATTTAGCTAAATAACCAACCGGATTTCCTGCATCATCCAGTTTAATCAGCGGTTCATAAACCAATCCCCAGGTCACCGTCTCCTGATTGCTTCTTATACGCCATGCGGCGGCCGTCATACACTCTACGCTCATCCCCATTTTTAGTGTGCCGCCTTCTTTCGGCTGTCCGGCCGCCTCTGTCTGTGCCTCAGCCTGTGCGGTCGTATCCGTCTCCGGCTTTGCCTGTTCTTCCTTTGTTGTCTGACCTTCGGTACCTGCGGTTGTCGTACTGCCGCTGTTTCCCCCACATGCGGTCAAAGAAAATGCCATTGCTGCTGCCAGTAATACTGCTGTAAATTTTTTCATATGTGTGTACTTCCTTCCCCTTTTCCTTAATTGGAATATTTTGTTCACATGTTTTTACTGGAACAGAATCAGTGCAATCACTTCCAGCGGTTCTTCCCCCACCGCATCCAGACCGTGTCCTTCTCCTGCTCCGGTAAAAGTCACATCACCCGGCTTCACAATCTTAATTGTTCCATTGTCATTAAACCGGCCCGTTCCCTTTAGAATGTAATAGGTCTCAGATTCCTTTTCGTGGATGTGATAACCAATCCCTGATCCCGGCATTACCGTGGTATGACCGAAGAAACGACCCTTATCATACATTTCCTCCGGCACCTTCAACAGCTCTTTGCAGGAAATTGTCCCTGGGCCATTAAATGGGCTGGGCTTTTGTTCTGTAACCAACTCTTCCGCTCTCTTGACCATCTCTCAGCTGCTTCCCCCTTTCTCTTCTCTGATCTCAACGAGTTACATTTCCATGGATTTATAACCTGCGCATTAATGCATACTTGATATGTATCTGTAGTATACAACAAGATTATTTTGTTTTCAATGCTCAAATAGTAGATATACAAGCAATATTTTTGTGCACTTTTTACATATTATGTTTTTTTATTCTTTGATATATTATCATTTAAAACAATATCATACGTTCATTATAAAAGATAAATCACTATAAAACTCCTGTAAAATAATGGTAATTCTTAAAAACATTCCTTTAAATAATGCTTGTTGTTTTCCCGGAACCGTTGTATAATATACTTATTGTATACTTTGCATCAGAAGAATAGGAGTGTAAAACCATGGCAGCAAACAATCGGGATTTAAAAAATAAAGCTTATGAAACGATAAAGGAGCGGTTACTGGACTGCACCTACGAGCCAGGGACGCTGCTCAACGAGGCTCGCCTTGCCGAGGATCTGGGATTCAGCCGCACTCCTGTCCGGGAAGCCATCAGCAGGCTGGAATCGGATGGTTTTGTGAAGATCATGCCAAAGAAGGGGATTTACGTATCAGATATTTTACTGAGCGATGTGCTTCAGATTTTTCAGACCAGAATTGAGATAGAACCCGTGGCGCTTCGCATGGCCGCTCCCTATCTGCCGGAAAGCGAACTGATCCAGTTTCGCGGCAAATTTCTGGAAGACTTCGAGGATATCCCCAACAGCTTCCGTCTGGACACTGCCATGCATTTATTTATCATTGAATACTGCGGAAATCGTTACATTATCGATATGATGCACAGAGTCTTTGATGACAATACGAGGGTTATTATTGCCAGCAAGCAAAACCGTGTGCAGATTCATGATGCGAGGGAAGAGCACATGGGAATTCTCGATGCGCTGCTGGAAAAGGACGTCGATAAGGCGCAGTCTCTGATGAAAACACATGTGGAGTCCTGCCGGCGGGCCGCTCTCGATTACTTCTATTCGCTTCAGGCTTATAATACGACACCGCCCGAGACTTATAAGAAGCAGCTAAAAGACTGGAGCAGTTAAAAGCCTTTCGCAGTTAAAAACTTAAGATTGATGGGATTTGAGAAAGAGACGCAGACTCGGTATACAAAAAATCATACAAAAAAAGGAAGGGCGGGCTGCATATTGCCGCCCGTTCTTCCTATCTGCGACGAATTATATCAAATATGTTATTTATTTCCCGATCCCTCCCCCTTATTTCTCTTCCAGATTATTTCTCTTCCAGGCATTCTCCTGCCGCCTCCGCATCTGCCTTCACCGGCATAATATAATCAATCACGACTTTTTCTCCCCTCGCAAACGGTTCCGAATAACGCTCATGGGTATAAATCTCACACCAGTAAAAGTTGTCGAAGTCAATGGTTCCACCTGTTTTCTCAATCGCTTCCGTAATCAGCAAGTAAGCAGAATCAAGGATTTCTGCCACATTGCTGCCCTCAATCTGAACATAAGCCGCCCTGCCTTTGGGTATGTGTTTTACGAACAGTCCCTCCGGTATTTCCGTCTGCATCCGGACAAAGTCACCTATCACTATCTTAAAATTCATTCTGTCGCTAAAGTCGTACATGAAACCAATTCCGTCATTTTCGTCAATGTCATCACAGCATTTGACGTCCGCCAGCCTGTCCAGTTTTTCAATGGTATCTCCCTGAAAGAATTCCTGCCATACAAAGCCGGCGTCGGAAAAGCTGGTTTCCCGAGGCAGCCCCACCATGAGCCGTTCGGGTGTTTCCTTATACATGATGCGTTTCATTTCAGCCATAATACGCTTTCCTCCTACAAATCTCATATCTGAGAAATTAATCGGAAGATAATCATTTAGCCGGGCATTTTTCATTCTGGCCTGTGAAGGCGTAATCCCATGGTGCTCCTTAAAGGCACGTGAAAAAGAGGAATGAGACTGAAAACCGTATTTCACCGCCGCATCAAGAACAGAAATATCCGTATTTTTAAGATCGTATCCGGCCAATGTCAGTCTTCGTTTTCTTACATAATCAGAAATGCTGATCCCCGAGATAAAATTGAAAATACGCTGAAACAACGCGGCCGGACTCATGGCTATTCTGGATATTTCATGATAATCGATTTCACAGCCATCGGGAATTATTTTTTCCAAATATAGGATTACGTCATTGAATGTTTTGCTGCTGTTCATAATTACCTCCGTCACTCCATATATTATCAAATTTACCGGCCGCTTTCTTTTCATTTCACGTACATATTATGTCACTTTATGACTATCCCCAGCCGCTTCGCCAGTTCCGCCGCCTGATATAAATCCATGACCGCCCCCCGCACCTCTGAACACTCATCGGAAAGCACCAGCCCCTTGATATCGCAGGTGGTAAAGTCCATTCCCTTAAGCGGAGTCTTAAAAAAGCTGGCATTCTGAAGCCTGACCTGGCTGAACGTAACGCCTTTGCACTTGCACTGCGCGAAATTACCATTTTCTAAATCGGTATCTTCTACCCGGAAAGACTCCAGCTTCGAGTCGTCTAAATTCAAATACTGCATACTGCAGTCCGTGATCGTCACATCCTTTAAGCTGCTCTCTGTCATCCTGGCACCAGTCCCCTTCGACCGCTGAAATGACACCCGTCTGAGAAAGCTGTCGCGGAACAGACAGTTGGAAAAGTTACAGGAGATAAACAACACATCGCTGAATTCCGCTTTTTCAAAATTACACCCCTCGAAACTGCAATTTTCAAACTTTACTCTGGAAAAACACAGGCCGGAAAAATCTTCCTCCTGTGCCGTCATATTCTTTAAATATGCATTCTGGATCCGCTCGTCCTCTTCCCTGCTCTGATGAAGAAGCTCTGTCTCCTCCGACACAAGTTCATATACTTCAGGCAGCCACGGCTCCGCCAGTTTCATTCCCGCCATACGCTTATTCCTTCCTTTCTGACACGTTCTGAATTGCACGATGCTCCCATTGTATCATAAACACAGCATTCGTAAAAGACCTGACTGCTTGCGTATACGGAATTCTTAACGCGCATAATTTTTCGTTCAGGGAAAATTCCCGCAGGAAATGTCAAGATTAAATTTCTTATTTACGTTAAGATCATCTCATCAATCATCCAACACAGGAGGTATTCACATATGAAATCAATCACAACACGGACGCTGGAACTGAAAGGAAGCAGTTATGAGATCGGACAGGCGCTGGGACGCATAGCGGCCTCCATTCCTCCGATGAAGAATTACTATACATCCGGATATGAAAACTTCGGTGAAGCCGAAGCCCGGCAGGCGAAAACGCTGTTTGACCGGTGGTGCCCGGGACTGAATGAGGAGCTTTCCGGTTTCGCCGGCGAACTGAACGTCCCTCTGGAATCTGTCATCTACTATGCCATGACCTATTTAAAGCCTAACTGCAGCCACTTAGCTCTGCTGCCCTCCAAATCCTCGAACGGACACCCGCTTATTGCGCGCAACTATGAATTCAACGACGAGCTGGAGGATTTCCAGCTGATTAAAACCAGTGTGGAAGGGAAATATACGCATATGGGTACCAGTGTCTTAAGCTTTGGTCGGGAGGATGGCTTCAATGACCAGGGGCTCGCCGTCACCATGAGCTCCTGCGGATTTCCGGTCGGCGCCGACAAATGTATGCGCCGGCCTGCACTGGAGGGCCTGCAGTACTGGGCGGTTATCCGCTCGCTTCTGGAAAACTGCCGCGATACCAGGGAGGCGCTCCTCTTTTTAAAGGGCATGCCCATCGCCTACAATCTCAATCTGATCCTGCTGGACCGTTCCGGTAATGGCGCCCTGGTAGAAACACTGGATGGCAGAATGGCGGTCCGTCTGCTGGATGAAACCTCCCCGCTTCCCTACCTCCACGCCGCCAACCATGCCGTAATCCAGGAACTGGCATCCTTAGAACCGGAGGCCATGGTCCATTCCCTGAAACGGTATGACTATATTAAGAGCATTGCAGACAGCGCGGAAACGCTCACGGTCAGCCAGTTAAAATCCATGCTTCTGACCCCCTATCCAAACGGGCTGTGCTGCCGTTTCTATCAGGATTTCTTTGGCACAACAAAAAGCATGATCATCGATCCGATGGATGGTATAATAGAATTATGCTGGGGCGGACGGGCAGAAAACGGCTGGCATACGTACCGGCTGAGCGATCCGCTCCCCGCTTCGGAAGAAGTGATCTCCATCTCCTGTGAACCCGCGGCTCCGGATATGTTCCGTTTCGCCCCGAATCCATTCGCATAACCTTAAGATTCAACCAGATTGTACCAAAACACGCTGCCCACTGTGACGCACAGCTGACGGAAAGCAATTTTCAAACACGCTCTGGCCGAAAGGAGCCTGACCATGGACTATTTAAAAGCGCTGGAACGCGCCATTCTCTACATCGAAAATCATCTGGGCGAAGACATCAAAGTCGAAGACGCGGCTGCCGCGGCCGGATACTCCTACTACCACTTTACCCGGCAGTTCAATGCCCTGCTGGGTGAAAGTGTGGGCAGCTACATCCGGAAACGGCGGATCGCCAAAGCCGCCAAGGAGCTGCTCTATACGGACAGGCGGATCCTCGATATCGCTTTAGACTGCGGATTCGAGTCTGCGGAAAGCTTCAGCCGCGCCTTCAAGTCGCTTTACCTCACCAGCCCGGTCTCCTACCGGAAGAACCGGCTCGATCTGTTCATCGGATCCAAGCCGCAGCTGGAGGGGGAACGCCTCACCCATATCACGAAGAACCTGACAGTCCATCCCGTCATTGTGGAACTGCCCGATATCATGGCCGCCGGTCTGCGCGGCAGCACCACGCTGAACGATAATGTGCTGCCCGGCCTCTGGGCCGCCTTTATGGAAATGTCTCATCAGATTCCCCACCAGATCCCCGGCGGGAGAGGCTTCGGCATCTGCGAGGCCTGCGGCCAGGGCAACACGCTCTACAGCATGAATGGGGATGTTCTCTTCTCAGAGGTCGCAGCAGTCGAGGTCAGCAGCTTTGACGGCCTCCCTGCGCCATTTGTTCCAAAGATCATAAAAGGAGGGCGCTACGCGGTATTCACACACACCGGCAGCCTCTCCCTCCTTCAGGACAGCTATTCTTATATCTGGGGCACCTGGTTTCTCGGAACGAATGAGAAACTGGATGGTCGGGAAGATTTTGAAGTATACGATCAGCGATTTTCAGGATATAACAACCCGGAATCCCAGATTGATCTCTATATCCCAATTCAATAGTGCTGCCCGGGTTAAATACGCCGGGCGGCACTGGTACTGCATTGCGCAGCGCAGTACCAGTACCGCATTACGCAGCGCAGTACCAGTACCTCGCCGCGCTCATCTCCAGCGCAGCTCACACAGACCGCACGCGGGCATGGACAGCCTTACGAGGCTCTCTCCCCCGTTCCACTCCATGGTCTCCATCACTTCACCACGGCAGTTTTTCACGGTAACCGACACCGCCCTTTCCGGATCCAGAATAAGTATTTGCTCCTGGGCGTGCAGGGCGTTGACAAAGTAAGAGATTACCTTCTTCGCAGCCGGACGGATCACTCTTCCCGCAGAATAGTGAACCAGGATCTCCTCCGTTTCATTTTCCACGCTCACCTCCGGATAGAGGTTTTCCGGCTCCTTCGCATGGATCACAGTCGTCTGCAGCAGTGTTCTGTGCTGTCTCATGAAATCCAGCCAGAACCGGAGCATCTCCGCAATCCCATCTTCCAGATCCGCCAGGCGGACCGAGATCTGCGGAACGCCGAAGAGACAGCTCAAGACCTGTATGGCTGCAGCCTCCGGGCTCTCCCCGCGGTTCCACATCAGCATATCCGAATGGACGGCGCTGTGTCCGCACAGGAGCCGCAGATCCGCACAGCCGACCCGGTTGGTCACCGGAGAACAGGGACAGTCTGCGACGCGGAACATATTTCCATACCTGCGCATGTTGGGTCCGATATAGCGCTGCCGGAATTCAATCAGCAGATTCTCCTTTTCCTTCCGCAGAGTCTCCCGCACGCTGGTCATAAACACGTCCAGCGCCTCCTGGATATCTCTGTAATCCATTCCCTCCTTCCACACAGGAGTGCCCTCTCTTATATAAAACTCATCGATAAAATCCAGCTTCAGCCCATCTAAATCCCATTCCCGGACAGCTTTTAAATAGACTGCCAGCAAATACTCCCGTACCTCCGGATAACGCAGATCCAGAACTCCGGCTTGCTGCCGCTCATCGTAGCAGAGCAGTTTATCGGAGAAACGGTCCCAGCAGCCTGTGTTCTTTCCCACAAACGGTACGGAAAACCACAGCATATACTTAATCCCCATGGCGTGAACCCGCCGTATATGCTCGGGAAAATCCGGAAATTTCCCAGGCTCGGGGGCCCAGTCCCCGCAAAACGCGTATCCACGGTTATTATCCCCGGTCTGCCAGCCGTCGTCCACGATTATCGTATCAAATCCCATTTTCGCAGCGCGCTCCGCCTCTTCCTCAACAATAGAGGCATTAATATCCTGATGCCAGGAGTACCAGAAAGAGTACACCGGCTCTCTGGCCGCGTCCGGCACCTCCATGACAGGCGGCATTGCCTCCTCCCACCACTGCCTCACCTGATCCAGCGTATCCCAGTACGGGACATCTTCCTGCGACTCCCACAGCCGGAAGGAATATCCCGCGTTCAGCTTCTGCGGACTCAGAAAAAACCGGATCTTAACGGCCATCCGCCCGTCTTCCTCATGCACTCCGGCATTCATATCCACTTCCTGGCACAGCTCCGAAGCAGCGATCGTATGCCTGTTTCTGCTTTCGGAATTGAAGAAACAGACGACAGGAGCCGAGACGGCTGTCATGGACGCCACCGGCAGCTCCCAATCCGCCTTCAGCGCCCGGTCGGCACGACAGTTCGGATGCCACCGTCCGCAGATATCGAGAATGGGAAAGGAATAACGGATTTCAACGGCAGCTCCCATATCCGAAATACGGTCTGACTGAAGCTGAAACTCCGTAACCATCCTCCCCGCCCCTTTTTCTGTCACCGAAGCGGTGCAGGATACAGCCGCCTCCGAAATCACCTCAAATTCACCAACCTTCAAAATACTTTCCATCTCTCTTCTCCTTTCAGTCTGCCTGCTGTGTGTCTGTATCAAACGCTTACAGCCCGGCGTCCCTGTCAAGGGGCCGCCGGGCATAATGCCTGATGTCTATGCGCGGGGAAACGCATTTTAATTTCCATCGCTGAACAGTATTTCCGCCAGCGCCCCCACCAGTACCGTATTTTCCTCTATGCTCTGTATAGTCAGAAGCGCATCGCCTCTCTGTTTCTTTACCGCCTCTAATATCGCTTCCTTCTTATCATAAGAAATCTGCGCCCTGTTTAAAATCTCGAATGCCTGATCTGCCCGGTCCATAGAGGCCATCTCCATACCGGTTCCAAATCGCACCTCCACGGTTTTTACGGAGGGGATTCCCGAAAGCTCCAGTGTCAGATTTTTTCTCACCTCATCGTAGGAGACAACCGCGTCCACACGCTCTCCTTCGACGGTCACTTCCGGAACCACATATTCCACATTCCGGAAATTCAGCTTCCACGACCGCATTTCCGGAACCGCACTCCGATTTCCTTCAACACCTCCAATTACGAAACGGGTAAGCGGGCTCCACTCCAGGGAAAGCCGCGTTACAGACCACCTGTCATCATTTTCTCCATCTGCTTCTGTTCTCCCGTCGTCTTCCCATACGCTGAAACAGCCGTCCGCGCCAGGGAAAATATCGGCCGCCATGCAGTTCGGATTCCCCGTGCCTCCCATCCTGTCAAGGCTTCTGGGAATGATCGCTCCCGCCTTTGCAAGCACCGGCATCTGCTCTAAGGTGCGGTAAAGCATCATCTGTTTTCCGCCCTGATATATCCGCGAATTCTGATAATCAAACCAGATTCCATCCGGAATCCAGGCTTTCACGCCCGCCAGATCCGCCTCCAGATCCATCCGCTCCGTTATGGGCGCGGCCAGCAGTTCCGAGCCGAAATAATATTCATTCGGAAACTCATAGGCCTCCTTCTGTTCCGGCTCCTCCCAGTACAGCGGCCGAACCAGAGGACATCCCTCGAAGCTGGCCCGGCGGTTCGCAGTATAGAGATAGGGGATCAGTTCATGACGGAGCCGCAAAAAGTCTCCCATAATCATCTCGGCCCGCTTATTGAAATTCCAGGGTTCCTTGCCGCTGAACGGATTGGAGGTGCTGTGAAGCCGGTTGATCGGTGAAAACACGCCGAGCTGCACCCAGCGCGCCGCCAGTTCATCGTCCCTGGCCCCCATCATGTGTCCTCCGATGTCATGGCTCCACCATCCATATCCCACGTTGCTTGCCGAAGCCGTAAAATACGGCTGAAACTGAAGACTCTCCCAGCTTATGATGGTGTCCCCGGAAAATCCGACGGGATACCGATGGCTGCCAATTCCCGCATACCGGGAAAATGTAAGGCCCGCGCCTCCCGCCCGCGTGCTGTCCAAATAGTGGTAATGGTTCAGCATCCAGAGCGGATCCAGGCCGGGAATCCTGGTTTTCTTCCCCTGCTGCCAGTCCACCCACCAGAAATCGACGCCGTCCTCTTCCATCGGGTGGTGCAGCACATCGAAGTACGCCTCCAGAAACGCCCGGTCCGTCACGTCGAACTCTACCGCTGTCCCGCCTGCCGGATCGATTCCCAGCGCCTCCGCCATTCGCGGATACGCCTCCTCATGGGCGCGCACCCCGTCCGCCGGATGGACATTCAGGGTAACCTTCATCCCCTGTTCATGGAGCCACGCCAGAAACTCCGGCGGATCAGGGAACAGCTCCCGGTTCCAGGTATATCCGGTCCACCCGGTCCCATATTTCGGCGGAATATCGACCAGATGCCAGTCCATATCGATGACTGCCACGGAAAATGGGATCTGCTCTCTTTGAAAGCGCACCATCAGCCTCTTATACTCCTCTTCCGTATATCTATGGTACCGGCTCCACCAGTTTCCAAGCGCCCACCGCGGAAGCAGAGGCGTATTCCCGCACAGCCTGTAAAAATCGCGGATACATTCCTGATAGCGGCGGCCATAACCGAAGAAGTAGAAGTCCAGCCCATCTCCTCCGCGCAGCGCAACCCAGCCGTCCTCTCCAATGACCATGGACCCGCTGTCATCAATCACAGTAAAGCCGTCTCTGGAAATCATCCCGTGCTCCAGGGGAATCGCACCATCCACCTCATCCAGCGTGCGCGCAGTTCCTCCCAGATCCTTACTCTCGTCTCCCCAGCGCCATAAGCGGCTTTCTCCCGTCTTCGGATCAACGATCGTTCGTATGCTTAATCCGTCTTCAGCAAACGCCCCGCCCCGGTAACGCAGCTGCAAAAACTCCGTAGTAATCGTCAGAAAACCGCCGTTCCATGCGGCTTCATATTTCGGAACCGTAAATTCCCGGTTCATTACGATCTGCGTGGCCCGGTCCTCAAAGCTACCGTTTTCGCTGTATTCCATACGAATCAGTGAGGACGTCAATACGGTGAAACGGCAGTTCGGACCCTGTACAATGGCACGTTCCCTGCAGGCCGGATTTCCATATCTTTTTATATCTCTTACCATGTAATCTCCTCATTCCAGAAAAGCCGTACAGGTATCTGTACAGCTTTCCCTTTTTATTAAAAAATGCTCTGGTTTTCCATTAATTCACGCCGCGCGTATAGGACCAGGTCTCGTTTTCTCCCAGCTTCACCAGCCGTTCCTCATTTTTCCATTTTACCAGCAGTGACCGCTCTTGAGCAAGCAGATTTTTCACGAAAATGGTATTTCCCGCCACCGTATATTCAATGCCGTACTGCGGATTTTCCAGCCTCACTCTTCCGTCTCCGGCGAGCATCGGCTCTATCTCTAAATCAGCCTGAAGCGCAAACCGCACACCCGCGTACCCGGCGATCAGATTCCAGATAAATACACAGGGATACTCGTAATAATGGGCCGCTCCGTGCCAGTTTTTCTCACTGAGATAGTAAACGTAATTCATGTCATACCGTTCCCCCATCCGGTATTTGTCCATCCTGGCCTGACGGCAGACCGCCAACAGCTGTTGTTCCAGAATATCAGTTCTTCCCTTTTCTCTCCAGTAGGCAAAATCCCAGCACCAGTATCTGCCGGCCGCACAGAGGTCATACGGGCCTCCCGAACCGATCTCCGACTCCGTATAATCTGAAATTCTGGCGGAAACGAAGCTGGGGAAACGCTGAAACTCCTCAAAACACGCCTCCATCAGACGGATCACGCTCTGCTCCTGATCCGGATTTGTATAATGAAACAGCGCCGGAAGCTCATTTGCCAGAAGGTGGATATGGTCATGGGACACCGAATTTCTGTCCACCCAGTCGATAAACCGCTTCTTCGACGCATCCCAGAAGCCGGTGGGAAGCGCCTGCACCAGGGCGTCCTTCAGCAGGCCCGATACGGCCCGGTAATGCGCCTCCTGTTTATCCCGTTTTAAGACCGCTTCCAGCCCGGCCATGATTTCAAATGACCTGGCCGCAAGCGCCTGGGCCATACATTCCCGGCCGTCCTTGATCACCTGATCCTCGTAATAAACGTCGGACCACAGCCGGCCCTGTCGGTCGATACAGCTCTCCACAAGGGACAGGGAGTTTTCCAGCCCCTCGATATGGCCGCGAAGCCAGTCATCGTCTTTAACGGCTGCGTAATAAAAGCATGCAGATTCAATGATTTCGATATTCCCGGTCACGAGAAACATCTCCGCATTCTCCGAGTTATCCAGGCTGTTCCGCCTGACATGGTACTCTCTGGCTCCGTTCGGCTGAATGGCACACGGATCACGGAACGCCTGCTCCGGGTCCTCCGCCATCAGCTTAAGCTGCAGTTCCATCATGCGCCTTACCACAGCCAGATCCAGTTCATCCGCCATGGCCAGGCGTCCCTTGATCTGGAATTCATGGTCCACATCCGGGTATGTTCCCGCATAGGCGCCCTTCTGAAGCGTACTCACCACGTAACCATCGCTGTTGGAATACGATTTCGCCCTCGTCCGTTCCACCACAGAGGGCAGAAGCGTTTCCCAGTAAAAATGGTAATACGTATCCCGGAAGATATCCCCATTTTCGAAGTCCAGCTCCATGGAATTCCCCATCACATCACAGTGCGGCGGGCCGTCAAATTCTTTCCATGCCAGCGGGGATATAGCATCCCCTATATCTGCTGAAACGGTCACCTCCATTTCATCTGCACTTATGTGAACCTGAAATGGCTCTTTCGATGTCACCTCATAGGAGCGGTACTCCCCCTGCCCATGGAAGGGCAGGATAAAGCACCGGGTAACGGGCGGGAACTCCACCGCGCCGTCGTAATTATGGATCAGATACGGATCTCCCTCTTCCCTGCTGATGCAGTAAATGAGTGGTCTGATTCCGCTGCAGGTAATCTTTTTCTCAGTCATAATCCCTCTTATTTTGTCTTATTCTTATACTCTTCCGTCCAATAAGCTTCCACCTTATTCATCCCCAGCTCATCAATCTTCTGAATGAATTCCTGGTACACGGACTCAAAGTCCTCGGTAAAGATCATTTTTACGGAATACTGCTGCAGGAGGCTGAACGCTTTCTGTCTGATAATTCCCTCTTCAGATTCCGGTGACGGGTCCTGAATATCCAGTTCCGGACGGAATTCCACATACTTTCCGAACTGTTCATTGAATTTGTTCATTCTCTCATCCTGGTCGTTCCACCACGGCAGGTTCCACAACAGCTCGTTGCAGGCGATCCAATACTCGCCCAGTCCATTTCTGGAGGCAACGCCGCCCCAGTCCGCGTTCTTATCCTTCACATACTCTTCCAGCAGAACCGGTTTTCCATCTATCATATGCCACTGGGCGCCTGCTACCGCGTCCTGATACGTATCGCCTTCAATGCCCCATGATACGTCGCTGTGTCCCTCTACAGATGCCAGATATTCCAGGAAACGGATCGCTCTCTCAGGGTCCTTGCAGGTCTTCGGAATCACGGTCGCCAGCCAGCCGGCTCCCGTTCTGATCTGTCCGTATGTCTCAAACGGAGGCAGAATCTCGTAGGTAGTATCCGGGTTGTCTCCGGGCACCTTCTCGCCGTCGGAGATCGTCCAGCAGTAGGAAATCACATCGCCCTGCTCAATCTTAGCCTTTCCTACATCCTTTGTGTCAATGAACGGATCTTTTGTTAAAATTCCTTCCAGATACATCTCATTTAAATACTTCATCGGTTCTTTGAACTTGTCGTCACGGACCACCCACTGGATTCCCCCGTCCTTCTCAGAAAAGTCGGTGCTCAGCCCCATCTGGATGCCATAGTGGGAAAGCTTCGCGCTCTTTCCGAACTCATCGGCGGACATGCTTCCATCGGCGGGATAAAAACCGATTTTATCCGGATGGTTTTCCTTCATCTGCTTAACGGCGGCGATGAATTCGGTCATATTCCTGATCTCCGGACGGCCAATCTCATCGTAGTAATCTTTTCTCACCGTAATAATTGGCTGGTTCGTTCCCACGATCTGATCGTACTCTCTCGCAGCCTTCTGCCATGCTTCACCCTGAATCCATGTGGTAAACTGATACGTCTTCCCATCCGCCATCTGATAGTTGCTTAAGATTTCCTTTGGAAGAATTTCACGCATCTTCGGCGCATACTGGTCGATCAGCTCGTCGAGCGGCCACAGCATCCCCGCCTCGGCCATCTTCTTTAAGGCCGCGTCATTTTTGTCCAGAGTCAGAATATCGGGCAGCTGATTGCCGGCGATCATCATGTTCAGCTTCTGGCCGTCGTCAACTACGGGTTTCATAAAGTTTAAATCAACGCCTGTCTTCGCGGTCACACGCTCTGCCGTGGCATCGTTCCAGTCCAGCGAAAACCAGGAAAAGTTGGCGTAATACCCTAATTCTATGGGCGAGGTGTCTTCCTTCCATTCCAGACCTTCCGGATCCGCCTGCCAGCCGATTCTTTCCCAATCCATCTCAGACTGGAAGTTCGATGCAGCCGCCTCCGGCGCCTGTGTCTGCGGTTCTGCTTCCGTTGTATCTGCTGCCGCAGTCCCCGCTGTGGTCTCCTTAACCGTACTCTGGCCGCCCCCGCAGCCTCCCAGCATACCTGCTACCATAGCAGAGCACACCATGCATGATAATACACGTTTCAACTTTCTCATATTCCCTATCTCCTTTATGTATGGTTATTGATTTACTTTTTATTGGCAGATTTTCAGCCGTGCATCTTCCTGTTTTTGAAATATACGAAAATAAGAAGCCCGGGCGTTCCGCCCTATGACAGTTTGTATGGGTACACTTATTCTTTCACCGCTCCCAGCATCATTCCCTTTAAGAAGAACTTCTGGACGAAGGGATAAATAATCGTTACCGGAAGAATCGACACGATTAACATCGCATACCGGACCGACTCCATGGTGGTACTGCTCTGCGACGGCACGGCGATCATCTTCTGCAGCGTCTGCTGCGCCTCGGCCAGAGACATGGCCCGCATCAGGACGGCCGGCAGTGTCATCAGGCTCTCGTTCTGGATAAAAAACGCCGGGTGGAACCAGTCATTCCAGTGCCAGACCCCTACAAACAGCGATACCGTGGCAATCACCGGCGTTGACAGCGGTATGATGATCTTAAACAGGATCGTAAAGTACCCCGCTCCGTCCATCTGCGCCGATTCCTCCAGCGCCGCAGGCAGTTCCCTGAAAAATGATATAAACAGAATGATATAGTAAAACTGAAAAATGTTAGGCAGGATATAGACCCAGAAGGAATCCAAAAGCCGCATCTCCCGGTAAAGGAGATAGGACTGCACTACTCCGGCTGAAAAATACAGCGTTATGACGCCCATAATCATATAAACCTTCCGCCCCTTTAAGTTATCCTTGGACAGCGCATACGCCGCCATGGCCATACAGAAAACGGCCAGTACCGTTCCCACAATACTCCTGAGCATCGTCATTATGAAGGCCGGATAGATTGCCTTGTTCTGGAAAACGATCTTGTAATTCTCCAGGGAGAACTTTCTCGGCCAGAAGTAAAGTGCCTGTTTCGCCGCATCCTTGCCGTCATTAAACGAATAGATCAGGCAGTAATAAACCGGATATACGGTCACGATCAGAACCAGAATACACAATACAGCAGTAACGATATTAATGATCCTGTCCTCTCTCGATCTTCCTAATTTCATTCGAAGCATATCGTCACCCTCCCGTTAAAAGACGCTCTTTCCAAATACTTTTTTTGATATTTTATTGGCGGTCAGAAGAAGCGTCACCGAAAGTACGGACAGAATCAGATTCCCCGCCGCCGCAAAGGAAAACCTCAGCTGGTTTAAGCCTTCATCGACAATGAATTTCTGGATTACATAGGATTTCGAATAGTTAAAGGCATTTCCCAGCAAATACGACTGGTTGAAGTTGGAAGCCACCGGTCCGCCGCTCAGTAAGTTTCCGCAGTTCATAACGAAAAGGACTCCGGCCGTCCATGCGATAGACGGAAGCGTGATCTGTGTGATCCGTTTTAGACGCCCGGCGCCGTCCACGGCCGCCGCTTCGTAGATATCCTGGTTGATGCCCGCGATGGCCGCCAGATAAATAATCGCATTCCAGCCACTCTCCTGCCAGCAGTCAATCCACACGCCGATCCACCAGAAATACTTGGAATCCGCCAGGAATTCGATAGGCATATCCGTGATATGCAGTCTCATCAGAATATCATTGATCAGTCCCTTGCTGTCCAGAAACACGATCCAGAGCGTCGCTACAATGACGTAGGACAGGAAATGCGGTAAGTAGCTTCCCGTCTGGGTTGCCTTCTTCAGCCACTTAAACGGCACCTCATTGATAATGAGCGCCAGCAGAAGCGGCGACGTAAACGTAAAGAAGAACTTCAAAAAACTCATTCCAAGCGTATTTTTCATGGCGAGATAGAAGCTCTCGCTGGAGAACAGCTCCTTAAAATACTTCATTCCTGCAAATGCGTGGCCGAAGAATCCATCGGTCAGCGAGTAATCCAGAAAAGCATTTGCCAGTCCCATGACCGGGATATAGGAAAAAATAAAAAAGAAAACCATGGCAGGAATCACCATTAACTGCAGTTGAAACTGCCTCTTTCCCACCCTCTTTTTTTTCGGTAACTTTTTCATAAACACATACAAAGCCTCCTCCTTCTGACGTTTTTTCCCGTTGCAAAACTAAAAAAACGCTTTATAATTGAATATTGGGAACATTCCCGTTTGCCATACTGCATACCTTACCAGGTGCTCATAGTATATCACACGGTTTTTGTAAAAGAAGTACACGTTTTTTGGAAATAGTACAATAAATATAGTTGTTTTCACGCAACAGCCATACTTCGGAGGTCCTGCAAATGGGATTAATCAAAAAAATGCATTATAAATCGAAGCTGATTCTCTGTTATCTTGTCCTTGTCTCATTCCCGCTCATACTCTGCCTTGTCCTGCTGTATCAGTCCATCGTAAAGCCGGTCCGGGAAAACGCCGTGAGCGCCATCGATCAGAGACTGGATCAGGAACTGAACACCATCAATTCCAAAATAGAAAAGATAAGAAATGTCTCCTATTTAGTCTCCACCAACACGGTCATCAATAAGTTCTTCGTCCCCAAATTTTACGGCGATCTCGAATTAATTGAGATTCTGAACAACGATATCTCACCTCTGCTCTCCTGGCTGGAAGCCTCCAGTCCGGAGATATCCTACTACCACTTTTTCACAAATAACCCCTCGATTCCGGAAACCCAGTACCTTCATCAGTACGATGACTACCGCTCAGAGCCATGGATGCAGGAGATGGAGAATTCCATTTTTGACAAAGGCTATTATCTGGAGCCATGCCACATAAACCGCAGCTACAGCTACGGCTACGGCGGAGAAGACCAGATGGTCTATTCCCTGTTCTATCCTCTTCTGACCTCCAATAATTTCCTGGAGGTCTGCATCAAACCATCCGTATTTTTCGAGGACATGAAGACCATACCGGCCATGGAATCCGGTTTTGTGGCGGCAGTAAACAGCGACGGAAAGATCATCTCCGACCTCCCGGCAAAGGTTACCGCAGATTTCCGCCATTCCCTGGAGCAGAGACTTATGGAGGGAGACTGTCTCTCTGACAGCGATGAAGGCCCGTTCCTCGTCTCCCTGGCACAGACAGAGTATCTGATTTCCATCAAGCAGATCGGTTCGCTGGACAGCTGGATCCTGTGCGCGGTTCCGGGTGCCGAGATCGTCGGCCCGGTTCTAAAGGCTCAGCAGTCGTTCACCCTGGTGATTTTAGCGGCAGCCATCGGCATCGTGCTGCTCTCCTACCTTCTGTCCACACTGCTGATCCGAAAGATCAACACGATTATCGATGCCGTACATAAGATTCAGGAAGGCGATTTCCACGTCGCTATCCCGGTAAACGGGGAGGATGAGATCGATCAGCTGGCCACCGACATCAACTATATGTCATTCAAGATCAATGAGCTGATCAACCGGGTGTACAAAGCCAGGATGCTGCAGAAGGAGACGGAGCTTTCCGCCCTCCAGGCCCAGATCAATCCTCATTTTCTCTTCAATATCCTGGATACCTTTAAAATGATCGCCATCATCCACGACCTGGATGATTTCTCCGACAGCATCGCCGCCCTGGGGAATCTGATGCGCTACAACATCTCCCCGGCCAGCTACCACTGCACGCTGGAGCACGAGCTGCAGATCATCCGGGACTATATCAATATCCAGAATTTACTGCTAAACAACCGGGTCACCCTGCTCCTGTCGGTGCCGGACAATCTGCTCCGCTTTGAGATTCCCAATTTTATTCTTCAGCCCATTATTGAAAATTCCTTCGTCCATGGATTCGAGAATAAGCTGAGTGAGCTGATCATAAAGGTGACCATTTACAGGGGAGATTCCAGCATTATCATTAAGATTGAGGACAACGGGACAGGAATCAGCGGGGAACAGCAGCAGACGCTTACAGCTGCCATGAAGAAATCCACGGAAACACTGGAGGTCGAACCCATATCCCTTGAACCGCAGGAGAGGGAATCCTCCCGATCCGGTAAAAGCATCGGCATTCTCAACGTAAACCTGCGGCTCTTCCTCCTTTACGGAAGGCACTATTCCTTTACGTTTTCCTCCTCGGACTTAGGCGGCGCCTGCAACACGATCTCCCTGCCCGTCTCCATACCAACAAAGGAACAGGAAGAAAATTTTCTTAATGAACGGAGTAAGTTATGACACTTTTGATTGTTGAAGATGAAGATATCATAAGAAAAGGACTAATCGTCACCCTGCGGAAGCTGGAGATGGACTTTGAACACATCTACGAGGCCGGTGACGGAGAAGAGGGGCTGCGTCTCTGCCGGGAGCATGCTCCCGACATCATCATGACCGATATTAAAATGCCGCTCATGGATGGCCTGACATTTATCCGGGAGAGCCAGAAACTTCTGCCGGAAGGCCAGTTTATCATCCTGAGCGGCTACAGCGATTTTGAGTATGCCCGCACGGCCCTTCAATATGGAGTAAAAGACTATCTGTTAAAGCCCAGCACCAAGAATGAGATAAAAGAAGTGCTCACCCGGGTGATTGGACAGCTGAAGGAACAGCAGTCACTCCGCCTGGAGCTGACTGAACGGATCCACACCTATGAGAAAAAGCTGGACCGTTTCCAGGAGCTGCTGCTGGGCAATATCCTGTCCGGCCGTTATCCGGCCGGGGAGATCGGACATTTCCTCTCCCACTACTCCATTGCATTTCCGGAGGAGTACATGGCGGTTGTCTGCATCAAGATCACGCCTGCTGTTTCTTCAGACGGGTCCTCGATCGACTATAAAAACCATTTTCTGTGGATCGTCTCCCGTTTTGAGCCCTATGCCGCCGTTTACCAGGCGGATATCCTGTCCGTCTATAAATGCCTCCTTTTTAACTTTTCACGCCTCGATTCCGGTTACAGCCAGAAGATATGGCAGAATCTAGAGGAAGAGATCCGGGTATACGGCCAGAAACACGGGCTGCGGATCTGCCTCTCCATCAGCCGTGTGGAAAGTTCCAGGGAATCGCTTCCCGCCATGTATCAGGAAGCGTGCATGCTGCTGCATTACCGGCTCTTCCATCCGGAGGCCGTGGCATTTTACCCAAAACGGCAGCGGAACACGGAGACACGAACTCCCGTGATTCCCTTAACCATGATCGAAACGCTGTACCACTACTTCATTGGAAACAGCCAGTTTGATCTGCGCCAGAACTTCTACAGCTTCATCCATCACATCCTCAGCGTAGAGAATTCTTCCCCCGGCTACGTCTGTGACTGTCTCGACAGGCTGAAAGATACCTTTGCCCTTCAGGCCGCCAAAGACGGTCTCGAACCGGAGAGCGCCTACCGGATCGAATTATCCGTTTCCGAAGCCATGACGGCGTGCGATTCCCCTGATGCCCTGACGGATATACTCTATGCCCGGTTGATGGATTACTGGAAGCGGAAAAAAGACGGAGCCGCCCCTGCCTCCCACATGGCCTCCTCTCCGGTAGACCAGGCCATCGCCTACATGGAACAAAACTATTACCTGGATCTGGATTTGAGTATGATCTCCGACCTCATCTCCATGAACAGCAGCTACTTCAGCTCCCTGTTCAAAAAGAAGACCGGCCTGAATCTGATTAACTACCTTCAGAATGTGCGGATTGAAAAATCGAAACAGCTGCTCTTGAACACCAATCAGAAGCTGTACGAAATATCAGAGGCTGTCGGGATTCCCAACGTCAAATATTTCTGCAAGCTTTTTAAAGACTACACGGGCGTCACCCCCTCTGAGTTCCGAAAGAAGGAGCATTCTTCCTAAAAAGAATAAAGGAATCAGAACGCCTCCTGTCAATGAGGTGTGTCTGATTCCTTTTATCCTGCAGTTCTTCGCAAATACACGTATCTGATCTCACGTCTGCGGGAAACCTCCTGTCTTCCAACTAAAATCACGCCAGGAAGGAAAACTCTCCAAAATCGATGGACAAATCTCCATAAATTCCCACTGGAACGGTATCGTGCAGACCATATATCCCTATATCCGGATTGTCGCCGTCAAAACAGTACGTCAGGATTCGTCCCTTTAACGGATCAACGATCCAGTATTCACGGACGCCTGCCGACCAGTATTTATTCAGTTTCGTCGAATAGTCTTTCTTCCCTGTGCTCTCGGATATGATCTCCAGGACAAAATCAGGGGCACCGGTTACGCCTTTCGCTTCCACGCGCGTCTGATCGCAGATGATCATCAGGTCAGGCTGTACCACCGTTCTGTCATCCGAGTCCAGAAACACATCAAATGGAGCAAGAAATACATCACAGGGTCCCCCCTTTCTCCTGATGTACTCTTTGATCTGAAAGTACAGTTCTCCGACAAGCTTCTGGTGAATGGGGCCGGGAGATGACATATAGTAAAATTGGCCGTCAATTAACTCGGCCCTGAGATGATCCGGGAGCGCATAGTAATCCTTCAGGGTATACGATCCCTGAACCGTATAATGAAAAGCTTCTTCCCGCATACTGCTGACATACGGTCCGTCTTCGTCGCGGTAAAACGTCATCCCCAGAACCGTCTCCAGTGCGAGTATCGTATCGTACTGCGGCGACTTCGTGGCTCCGCTGAATATCTTATTAACGGTCCCCAGCGGCACGCCGGACCGTTCAGACAGCTCCTGGTTCGTCATTCCCAACTCTTTCTTTCGTTTTTTCAACTTCTCCAGATTCATCATAGCCAATCTCCTTCCGCAGTTTTATTTACTTTATTATACCATTTTTACCTTTTACGGTCAAGTGTTCCGATATAATATGGTAATATTTGTGCGGCAGTTCAGATCATCCTTCAGGCTTTCAATTTCACAGACGTCAAACCGGGAGGACAGACCTGCGGCATCGTGCCTGTCTCAGGAACCGGCAGGACAGGCCGGATTCCGATCACCAGACCGTTCCTGACCTTTTCCCGGCAGAGCTTCTCCTCCGATTTCCACGCGTTCTCCTCTCTGTCCAGTTTCACCACAACTCCCTGGCCGCACCAGCGCTTCACCATGCTTCTCGATACTCCCAGCCGGTCGGCCAGCAGGCTGTCCAGTCTCAATACCATGGGAAACGGAACCTCCAGCTCAATACGCCGGAAGCTGCTTTCAGCCGGGAGGACGTTTTCCTCGGCTCCTGCCTCAGCACCTTCCTCTGCGCCTGTTTCAGATTCCGCTTCTGCCTCTATCCAGTACCCGCCTTCCGGCGTCACTGCTTCCGCTCTGTTTTTTACAAATAAATCCATTCGTCTTCCGTAGGATTCTGCCAGCAGGCGGTCGTTTGCCTGGAAGCCGGCGTACTCCTCTTCCGGTATCGCACTCACCGGGCTCCGCTCAAAAATGCTCATATTCCAGGTGGTACTGCATTTCTCGCAGCGGTAGATCAGCCATACATCCACGTTTTTCCCATTAGCATTTACGCGGAATTTCATGCTATTTATAAATTCACGTTTTTCTTTACATTTCGAGCAATTCCGTCTCACCGTGGGTACGGCCTCCGGCACAAGCTTCCAGCGTTCTCTTCTTATTTTTTGAATATTGTTCTTCATAACAGTCCCTCCGGAAACCACTCTAACACGGCTCCGGACGAAGGCATACCTCGTCGTCGGTTCTGTCTGAAAGACGCGGCACATTACACGGTGGGAGATTGGGAGGTATATACAAAAACGATGTGCCGGGGTTCTTTCTCGGCTTTGGATGTGGACCGCGCAGGGAGAGTTCATATCCCAGTGTGCCGCCGTCTGGATACTCACCATAAAAATGGCCGGGAATGGCGAACACATGCATTTGGTGTCCGACAATCCCGGCTATTTTTATGGTGAGTAGGAAGCGGGGCGGACACGGGATATGAACTCTCCCTGCGCGGCCCCGCTTCCAAAGCCGAGAAAGAACCTCGGCACATCGTTTTTCCATACTATTGTTTTTCTTTATTTTTTTCTGATAAAATGATTCTCTGAATGCTCTTTTCCGAAAGGAAGTACTCCTCCGCCAGCGTCTTCACACCGAATCCATCCAGATATCTACGATAAATCTCTTCGTTGCGGGTCTTAAGCTCTCCCCGAAAGGAGGTTTCTTCTCCCCACTTCTTCTTATTCTCTTCTTTTCTGGGGATGTAGACGTATCCCCCATCCATATATTTCTGGATTGCTTCCACCAGTTCTTCCGGCAGAACCTCCGTTGCTTTCCGATAGCGCATCGCTGCCTCCTAAACATATTTTACTGTCAGGAATAGCAAAGGCTATACAATTACTCATATTATCTTTCACTGCATAGGCCTGTTGCTATGCAGTCTTAACCTCTTTCATCATAAAGAAACGGCCCCCTCTCTATCTATTTGCATACAGGATCGTTGTGTTTTCCTGTCTCCATACCACTTCCACCTCAGTAAAACCAGCCTGTCTTAACAGACGCTTCTGATTATCCATGGTACACGGCATGTCAAAATGGTAATATTCCCCCTTAACAAGCTTCAGTTCTTCCTCCAGGCGCTTTTTCTCCGCGACGAAATAGTCCTCCTGCTCCTGCGTTTCCGCCATGTAGTCACATTCGATATAGCAGCCGCCGGCCTTTAAGGCACGCCATAATTTTTCATACAGCCCCAGCTTCTCCTCATGGGTAAAATGATGCAGTGTCTGAAAGGAAACCGCAGCATCATACCGTTCCGTCCCCAGCTCGCAGGCCATGTAGTCCGCCTCGATCAGAGTTACATCCCGGTCGGAATACTTTTTCTTCAGCCGTTCCAGCATCGCGGGCGTCAGATCGATTCCTGTGACGGCAATCCCCGGGTTCCTGGTCCATATTGCCTCCAGCTCCAGTCCGGTTCCGCATCCCAGATCCAGAAGTGTCTTCGTCTTTTCCGGCACGAGCTCCGCCATCTTTAAATAGCCTTCCCGGCACCCTTCAACCTCATGAATCATATGATCATCATAGATATCAACCCTGGCTGTAAAGAAATCCGTCATTTTTTCCATACTGTCCACCTCCCGGCCGCAATTTTAAAACCGGTGCGGTGAATATTCCGGCACGCCCCAGCTTCTTTTCCAGTATACTCTGAAGACTTCGGGAAAAAAACCTCAAGTTTCCGGCAGAAACAACTTTAAGCCGGCTTTCGCACACAGACGCTGTGTCGAGTATACAGAAGTTTGCTCCGCCTGTCAACACGTGGTCTCTCTCCAAAATTTTCCTATTTCCTCTGCCGACAGTTCTTCCACAAATTCCTTCTTTATCTCCAGGAACTGTTCCAGCTCCAGCAGAATCTGAAACAGCACCGCACGATTTTCAAATTCTTCCCGAAGCTCCGGAAGGGGCTGCTCCCGCATAGCCTCCTTTACCGCATCCAGGGCCTCAAGCAGGCCTACGGCGTTGTTATACTCATGAAAGCCCCCGCTGATCCGCTCCATCAGCTCTGCAATCGGCTGCGCCTGGGAAGGCAGTTCCCCCAGATGCTTTAACTCCCCCTCGATCCGTCCCAGGACAAATGCCTGTGTCCGCCTCATGTTCATATACCGGAGGTAGTATCTCGTCTCAGTGAGAAGCTTATTCTCCATGTCCTCATACGCGCTCTTCTCCCCCTGTTTCAGCTCTGCGTCAAGCTCTTTTAAAAGGGAGGAAAGCGGCGGTTCACCGTCTGCCAGCCCGGCATCTCCGCCCTTTCCAGTGGTCAGCTGTCCCGCCATCTTTCGCAGGATCTCCTTCATATGGCTCTCGATCCGGCGCTGGCTCGTTCGGATTAAATGTACCTTTCCGGGAATATAGAGATTGAGAATCACACCGATTCCCGCGCCTATGGCCAGAAGCCCCAGTTCATTGGCGATATTGGCTCCCGTCATGGAACGCTCTGCCAGGAAATGAGTCATCAGCACCGTATTCACAGAGATCCCCTCCTGCATTCCAAACGCCATACAGGCCGCAGAAAAGAACAGCAGAAAGACGCATACTGCCAGGGGGCCGTACCCAAAGGCAGAAAAACCTGCCGCGGAGATGGCCAGTGCCATGACAAATGACAGCAGCCGGCGTGCCACTACCCGGATCGTCTCCTTCTTTGTATCCTGAATGCTTAAAAGTGTGATCACCCCGGCGGATGCGCTGTAACGTAACCCCATACGCTCCGCCAGGACGATAGCTAAGCCCGCGCCCACGGCGATTTTGATGACTTTTACATAATCCGGCTTCTTCACGATTTCACTTCCTCCTGACGATTCTTAAAATACATTTTCTTCACTTCCATTTCTTATCATTATTACCTGTCCCTGATTAAAATACAAGTTCTCTTCTGCTGATTTTTTCTGATAAATATTTCAATCCGAAATATTTCAATCCGAAGTTTCAGGTCCGGAATTGCAGTTTCTAAATTTCATACCCACGATTTCGTGGTACAAAATTTTCAGTCTGTTTTACGTATTGACCATAGTTTTTTTCTGTGATACGATTTTACGGGCAGCACAATACAGTCAGAAAGGAAGCACCTATCCATGAACTTTGCAGCACTCATGCAGTTAAAAGAAGAATGGACCTCATTTAAGGTACGCCATCCGAAATTCCCCTCCTTCATGAAAGCGGTCCGCGGACGCGCTCTGGCTGAAGGAACGGTCATCGATATCCGGGTGACGGCTCCGGATGGAACCGTACTGAATTCCAATTTGAAACTGAAAAAAGAGGACCTGGATCTGATCCGCCGGATACATGAGCTGATCTGATGCATAATGGTCCTCACAGTCTTATACTTCTATGGTCTTCGCCGTCTTATTCAGAAAACGGTCGTAGACGACGATCTGCACCTCATGTGTTCCGGCAGACAGTCCGGGGATATTCAGCTGAATTTCCCCATCAGCGACCGTCCCGCCGGAATACTGAAATATCCCATCCACGAAGATCTCCGCCTTACAGGCATTTTCTCCAGTCTTATACTGTATCTCCAACTGCTCCCCATTCCTTCCTGCCTCCGCCTCCAGTGACGGCCCATTTCCGGCTTCCAGCTGTATACCGCCCAACTCCGGTTTCCTGATTGTAAATTTCTTCCTCAGTTCATCGACGTACGCTCCCTTTACCCGGATCGCCTCCAGTTTCCCCGCTTCCGTATTTTCCCGCAGCAGATTTAAATAACCGATGCTCTCAGGGTCCCATCCGGTTACCAGGGAACAGATGGTATCGACCGCCACTGCATCCGTTCCTCCCATGATGACGCCCATATTCATTTTATCGGTCTCTTTCCGCTCGTGCGACATGGGAACCGGTCCGCTCTGAAAGCCCTGAAGGCCATCCACGATCACGTAATTCACCGGTCTGGCCATATAATAGTCGTAAATCCACCGGTCCAGCTCCCCGTCCGTAATCTTGTGGGATACCATGGCCGTCTTGCTGGGGTTATCGGGGGCCACTCCGTATAGATTCCCCGGCGGCGTGCCGATGCTCACATTTTTGATTCCGCCCGTGACCACCACACCGGAAGAGGTCTTGAGGGTGGGAATGCTGATTACCACGTCGGCCTCATAGAGAATCCGGCTGAAATAATACGTTTTATGGAGCAGACCGTCCGGCAGCTCCACCTTTACCACCTCCGGCGCGTCAAAATCCTGCCACGCCCCGCAGTCTTCCTCCAGACAGAGGAACCCATCCACTCCCTCCATATAATCCGGAGTGTAATGGAAATAATTCATCACCTCTCTGGTCGGCCCCGTCGCAGATCCCTCCATGATATAGACCTTTCCATCCGGATTTAACTCCCTTACCATTTTTAACACGGCCTTTGTGACACGCCAGTCCACCGTTATCCCGTTGACCTCCTGATCCAGCAGCTCCCCCGTGGAATCCACAATCATCTGGACCAGATTGGGCTTCAGTACCACAGTCTGCCCATTTTTCACGACAGTTTTCAAATCGGAGGCCGCCATCCTTACCATCGCTTCGATTTCCTCCTCCGTGATATCGGCGGCCCTTGCTTTCTGCGATTTGGCAATCGTGACGGTTGAGCCGTGAAACGCGGCTTCTTTTATGGTTTCCGCGGCCATCCCCTGCTGATTTTGCGGCACTTTCTGCTCCACTGGTATCGTTTGTTCCTGGCCGGTCTCCCTTTCCGCCACGGTATTCACCGTGGGCGCCGCCTGTGCCGGGCGGATCTGGCATCCATTTAAAAGCGTCATGGGCACCGCCATATAGATCCATAATTTCTTCATTTCCGTACCCCTTTTCCTCTATGCTGTACATCCGTTTTTTGTCGAATTGTGTCAGTATTGATTCTACAGGGGGCATGCATCAAAGTTGCATCATCCAATCTGTTTTTTTCAAACTGATGCATTTATGGAATGACTTCTGAAACTGATTCGTGTATAATGTAGGAAACAGCAGCTACAGCAACTGGATTCCATTGCAGCCTCCGGCCTGAGGAGTTACCATGAGTCTTCGTAAAATAATATCCCGGTTTCAAAATTCAATCTTTGCACGGTCCATACGCCATGGATTGACACTCGCTATCCCATTTCTGATCATGGGATCTTTTTCTCTGCTTCTCAATAATTTTCCCATTGACAGCTATCAGATCTTTCTCGCCTCCTGGCTTGACGGAGCTGCTGCGGAGCTTTTAAACACCATTTACATGATCAGTCTGGGTTCCCTTGCCCTGGTTCTTACCATCACCATCAGCATCTCCTACGGACAGCTGGCTGAGACAGACCAGCTGCTGCTCTATCCCGTGGTCTCTGTCTGCTCCTATCTGGCCTTCTGCGGAGGAATTGAGGATCAGACGGACTATATCTTCAACGCGGAGTGGGTCTTTACCGCCATGTGCATTACCCTGCTGTCCTGTATCCTGTTCCAGCGGCTCTTAAAGCTTGGACGCCGGTTCGAGAGACTGCACACCACGGGAGCAGACTATCTGTTTAACACTTCGATCCAGAGTCTGATTCCCGTCATTGCCATCACCCTGCTTTTCACAATTACGGGGTATTTCGTCCGCATCACATGGAGTGACAGCAATATCACGAATTTCGGTTCCTACCTGTTTCTGAAACTCTTTGACGGAATCAGCGGGAATTTGTTTGGAATCCTTCTGTATGTGATTATCACACACGTCCTCTGGCTCATGGGAATCCACGGCACCAATACGCTGGAGGCTGTCTCCAGACAGCTGTTTGAGCAGAACGTGGAGATCAATCAGGCCCTGATGACGGCTGGAAATCTCCCTACGGAAATCTATTCCAAGACGTTTCTCGACACCTTCGTATTCCTGGGCGGCTGCGGAACCGCCTTAAGCTTCGTCCTTGCGCTCTGCATCGCCTCGAAGCAGAGCCATAACAGGAAGATCGCCCATGTGGCGCTTCCCTCCGTACTGTTTAATATCAGTGAAATCGCCGTTTTCGGTTTCCCGATCATCTTTAACCTGACGATGGCGGCTCCATTTATCATCACCCCGGTCGTCCTGACAGTCACCAGCGCACTGGCCATCCGTCTCGGCCTGGTACCCGCTGTGACCCAATCCGTGGAATGGACCGTTCCCGTTCTGCTCAGCGGATTTAAAGCCACCGGATCCATCGCAGGCAGTTTGATGCAGCTGTTCAACCTTGTGATCGGAACGCTGATCTATATCCCGTTTATCAAACGCAGTGAAAAGCTGGAGACCGGCAAATTTACACAGGCGATCCGACAGATGGAGGCAGACATGGCCGCTGGTGAGAAGCACGGGAATCCACCCAGCTTCTTAAGCCACGATTACCCTTGTTATTACTACGCCAAAAATCTCGCCATGGATTTACAGAACGCCGTAAAACGGGGGCAGGTTCAGTTATACTATCAGGCGCAGATATCCCGCGACGGGACGCTTCATGGAATGGAGGCTCTTCTGCGCTGGAAGCATCCGGTCACCGGATTTATCGCTCCGCCCGTGCTGGTGGGGTTGGCCTATGAAAATGGATTTTTAGATGAACTCGGCTACTATCTGATTAAACGCGCCTGTCTGGACGCCCAGACCATGGCGAAGCTTTTAAAGAAAGACGTCTGTCTGTCCGTCAATATTTCCTCCAAGCAGATCAAGAGCAATGGATTTTTCGACACGGTTCTCACTCTGATCCGGCAGTATCCCGCCGATCACATCCGCCCCGTTTTCGAGATCACGGAACGGGCGGCAATGGAAATATCGGATGATTTGAAAAACGAGATGGAGCACTTGCGGAGCCAGGGCGTGGAATTCAGTCTGGACGACTTCGGAATGGGCCATAATTCCCTTATTCAGCTGCAGGAAGGCTCCTTCGATGAGGTGAAATTAGACGGCAATCTGGTATCCCAGCTTATGACCAATAAGCGCTCCCGTGAAATTGTCTCCGGAATCATCACAATGGCCCGGAATTTAAACTGCCGTACCGTCGCCGAATTTGTGGAAACCGCGGAACTGCGCGATGTCTTATCGGAGCTTGGATGCTCCATCTACCAGGGCTACTATTACAGCCGCCCGCTGCCGCTGGAGGACTTTATGGATTATATCACCCGGCTGCCCGAAGAAGGAGACGCTTCTGATCCTCAATAATTCACAGAAGAAAAGGAATGGCCGGCATGCGAATCATCATGCCGGCCATTCCTTATTTCAAGTCAACCACCAGATACTGATCGGAAACGTCAAACTCCCCCTTCTCCATCTGCCTGACGCAGTACTGAGCCACGTATTTCACGACCGCGTACATGACCGGCTCAAACAGATAGATTTTCTTCTTTCCTTCCGGAGTTTCCACGGTCACACTCTTTACGACATCCTGCAGATAAAACAGCAGTTCGTCCTTCTTTGCATACAGAATCCGGTCATTTTTCAAAAAGCACATCACATATGCAGCTTCTGCCAGAAATTCCTCTTCCCCTGGAGTGAAGGATATCGAACTGCCGCCATTCTCACTGCCGGTTACATCAGCGAAGCCATCGGTCAGCATTACCATTCCATGGGCCATCTCCACGCCCTTTTCAGAGAGCTTCGGGCTGTATTTTCTGCACTCCAGATCCAGTCTGCGGCATTCCTCGCTGCAAAACAGGGGAATTTCCTCCTGGTCTATGATACCTGAGGAGATCAGTCTCCAGAGATTCTCATCTAACTTCTCATAACCGGTGATACGGATTCCATTTCTCCTGCATTCCTTTATAAAGGAGACGCCATGATTTCTGTAACCCGCGGTTTTGGCCCTCTCTGTGATTCTGCAAATCAGGATACCGTCCCGTCCCAAGATGGTAATTACCAGCGTCCCCGAGCGGGAAGTCATATCCAGACGCACTTCTCCTATTTCCTGCACGGAATACTCCTGCCGTTTTTTCACGATTCCTCTGATCTGTATCCTGCGATTCTCCAGAATCACTCTTCCCTGCCATCTGCAGGCCGCCGCCAGAAAGCTCAGGGCGGAAATACAGCCCAATGCGGTTATGAGGCTCCGGCTCTCCAGCCATTCCACGGTAAGCATCAGCAGAAGTCCAAAGACCATACCGACTGCATTCAGTACGGAAACACGCTTCTCATAGATTCGCAGCACGATCCGCCTTTCTGTACTGTCAGGTATCCGGTATACACCGATGGGCGGAATCACCTCCACGCCTCTCTGGATCAGCCGCCACAAGAGCCTCTCACACTCTGCCGGCATCTCGTATACAGTAAACAATTTCCCCTCTGCGCCGTAAAAGACACAGCCGGATATTCTCCACTTCACTCTCGTCACAGCCTTAAGTGATACGATTCGATCCGTTCCAAACAGCCGCCGGATCACCACCGTCTCGGGATGGACGGTAAGAGACCAGGAGCCGTAGGCGATCAGGTAGATTCCGGGCACAGAAAACAGGATCAGAAATAGAAGCATAATCCCAATGGAGGCCGTCGGATTCCCGTGCATTCTCGAATACAGGCAGAAAGCGGCCATCGCGATTCCAAAAACGATACTTGCCGCACCTATGTATATACAGCCTCGCGGACCGTGTATGGTGTATTGCTCTTCCTGCTTTATTTGCCTATTTCTGTCTTTCATCTGCATCCGTCCCATAATTTTCTTCCAGATACGCTGCCCATGAGCGGTAAAACTCCTCTTCCGTCATTTGAAATGTCTCTTCAAGCTTTTCCGGCCGTCTGACCAATTCCATCAATTTTCCGTATCCATATCTTGCAGTCACATACTCCACCACTGTGTACGAATACTGATACCCGTCCCGCCGAAAAAACTCCTGGAAGTCAGCCCCGGTGTCCAGATCGGCCAGTGCCGGCACGCGGTTGTTCTTTAGCCCCTCCGAGACCGTATTTCGAATCCATGCTTCATGATTGTCTTTCCCCTCGTAGGAGGCAATTCCCTCGTCGAGCTATCTGGGGATGTGTGGGTTTATCTCTTTTATCAGAACGTGTGTAAACTCGTGAACGACAGTGTTTATCACCTGTTCGTAATTCGATCCCGGCGGCGGATTCAGCGGCGACGCTATGACTGTTTTCCCCGCCGCAATTCCCCCTCTTATCCATTCAGGAGCGTCCTCGATTCCAAGGGCCAGATTCAATTCCGCCCGATCCGAGCATATCTTAACTGTCGTTTTCTGTTTCAGCTCTCTGCCTGTCTTTTCTGTTATATCGGAGTATCGTTCTTCCAGTAAATTCAGCACCTCTTCTACACAGGTCCTCTCGCTCTCATGATACTCTGCAATAAAATGACTGCTCTCACATACAAAGTCCATTTACCTGATCCCCTTTTCTTTTTTTCTGCTCCCCACATCCCCATCTCTCTGCGAATCCCAGACAGGCAGCTGCAGCACAAACGTACTTCCGCCCCCATCCGTGTCCTTCACCGTCAGTTTTCCGTGATGCAGCTTAACCAGCTCTACGGCGATGCTCAGCCCCAGCCCATAATGCGATTTGTCATTTCTGGACTTATCCGCGCGGTAGAACCGGTCAAAGACTCTTTTTTTATCTTCCTCCGAAATGCCGCAGCCATGATCCTCCACCTCGATGAACACGTGCTTTGCGTCCGACCGGACAATGACGGCGATCGTACTGCCCTCCGGTGAGTAGCTGGAGGCGTTATCCGTAAGAATCGTCATAAGCTGCATCAATCGCTGGCGGTCCCCGCAGACCTCCGGCAGTTCTTCCTCCTGCAGCCTTAATTCAAACGGCTGATTCTTTTTCCTGCACAGCTCTGCCAGGGCATCGTAGTTTGATATCAGAAATGTATCCGTCATCAGAGGTTCCGCGCGCATGGTCCAGGTTCCCGCGTCCGCCGAAGCCAGCTGCAGCAGATCATCGATCAGGACCGTCATCCGTTCCCCTTCCTTCTCGATTCCGGGCAGAAACTGCTTCGCCTTCCCCTCATCCATGGAAACCGCATGAATCCCCGCACGTATTACGGTAAGCGGCGCCCGCAGTTCGTGAGAGGCCGCCGCGATAAATTCACTCTGCCTTTTAAGGCCAGTCTCCAATGGCTTCAGACTGTGGTTCACAAAGGTACGGCAGATAAAAAACAGAATCACCAGCCCCATCAGATTTACCGAGAAATACAGCAGTACGGAATTCCGGTAAACCTCCTTTTCATCTGTCAGTGCTTTCAGGATCAGTATCTTCTGTTCCGTTCCATACGCTTTTTTCAGATAGATACTGCCGTAATAGTGTTCCCTCTGGTCCCCATATATGGAATAAACCGGACTTCTCACTTCTCCCGGCTTACTTCCCGGTATTTCTTCGAAAAATCCGTCCTGCTCTGCAAAATGATTCAGCTTTTCAAACAGCCTGTCCCTATCGGTCAGAGGCTTCCAGGCGCCTTTAAATGACAGCGGAACAGAATTACTGGACACAGAGATCATCATATTCTCACTGATTTCACTTTGAGCCAGCCACATATGGGAGATTTTATTACTGTCCCTGATCGTATCCACCACATTGCCAAATACAGTCTGATACCGGCTGATATTATTCGTCTCGTACTGATTTAAAGACAAAAGAAGCAGACCGGTCACAATAAGACTCAGCAAAAGACCGGTAGCCAGCACATAAGCGCCGACCAGTTTTCTCCTTAACTGCTTTACCATGGCCGCTCCCTTCTTCCCTACTGCTCCGGCTGCTCTTCCAGAGAATAGCCCACAGACCTGACTGTTTTAATAGTCACACTGCTCCCCACCTGTTTCAGCCTTCTTCTGAGAAAATAAATATAATTGTCCAGATTCCCCTCTTCCACCGCGCTGTCAAGTCCCCATACCCGGTTCAGCAGCAATTCTCTCGTAAGGATCTGTCCCTTGTTCCTGATTAAAAATTCCAGCAGATCCATCTCCTTTTTCGAAAGCTCCACCTTTTTATCCTCTTTCCATAACACCCGGCTGGACAGATTCATGGTCACATCCCCACATACCACCTGCCGTTCAAACTCCATCCGTACCGGCCGCCGTTCCAGTGCCCGGATTCTGGCAAACAGCTCTTCCGGTGCGAACGGCTTAACCAGATAATCATCTGCCCCCGCATCCAGACCGCCGATTCTGTCTTCTATGGTGCCGAGAGCCGTCACCATAATAACCGGTGTCGCCATCCCCTTCTGTCTCATGCGCTGCAAAATCTGTATTCCATCCATTCCAGGCAGCATCCGGTCCAGAATCACCACATTGTATGCCTGCATACCCAGATAATAAAATGCTTCCTGACTGTCCTGGCAGATATCCGCCAGGTAGCCCTTCTCCTCCAGCCAGAACCCCATCAGCCGGCATAATTCCATATCATCTTCCACCGGCAGTATCCTCACAGCGCGTTCTCCTTTCTGCATTTTATTCCTGAAGGTATAAGGTTATCTTCGTCATCAGTTTCTTTGCTGCGTCCTCCAGGGAGGCGGTTCCGTCAAAGTAGTCTTTTGAGTATTCCAACAGGATCTGTTTCTCTTTCCAGTTCCTGCCGGCGGAATGCTTCACGGTTTTGCAGAACTCTGTCATCCTGCGGCGAAGCGGCTCGGAGGGCCAGCCAATTTTCATATCGTATGTTCTTCCATCCGCACCGGGGATAGTTCCTCCGTATGCATCCGCTGACGTTCTCTCCACCGTACATAAAAACTCCAGCGCATTCTGATTTACTGCAAATCCATCGTAAAAGTCGGAACACTGTACGTCTTCCGACAGAACTGTCTGCAGAAATCCAATTGCCAGATCCTGATTCTTACTGGCTTTCGTGATTCCTATGGTGCCATACGGCACATACGTCTCATTGATCAGGATAACGTCCGCTTCCAGTTTTCCCTGGGCCTGCTCGACAATGGAAGCTCCCTGCCCGGATTCAAAAAAACCGTTGATCACATTTGAATACAGATGTGTGCCCTTTTCCAGGAGCCCCCATATGCTGGAAGGCCGTTTTTCCCTCGTGCCGTCTGAGACCTCGCTTCCATCTATGATCCGCTTCATATCGGTAAGAAATTCCGTTAATTCCGTTTCCTCGACCACATCGCCTTCCTTTACGATATCATTTAAAAATGCATCTGCGTAAAAAGAAAGTAACGCCTCCCTGTCAACCGTCCCGAATACCTGCCCGGTCTCATGGGCCTGAACATAATCAGCAAGGGAAGATAACTGCCCCGCTTCCTTAAGCGCCTCTTTCCTGCCGAATGTCATCGGAAGCCCGATTCTGACCGGCACAGAGTAAATCCGTCCATCCACCCGGCACTCCTCTGCAATATTGGCCAGAAAATCACCGGACGCAGTCAAACGCTCTATTTCATCTGTAATATCAGCCAAAACGCCTTTTTCGATGTAAGATTCCTCTGACAATCCGTCTAAGATCAGAATATCCGGTCCTTCTCCAGCAAGCAGTTCGGCATTTAAGGTTCGGATATAATCGTCAGCGACTGCGGCTGACCCTTCCTCCAGGAGAGGCTGAAAATCAACTTTCACGTTGGGATTCTCAATCTGATACTCACTGACCGCCTGACGTATGGTATTGTTGTCGCTCAGTGAGAATATGGTAAGCTCTTTTTCCGGCTCTACCGGCATATCCGGGTAATAAACGTAATGGGAGAGCTTATTGGTTTCATCCATGGAATTGTAATAGACAAAGTAATCCTCCTGACTGCCCGCCGCGAATCCTGAGGCATAATATTTCGGGGAACCCATGGTATTGCTCTTTCCCTCTATAATCTGCTCCCAGATTCCGGAACCATTTTTCAAGACCTGAATTCCCTCCACTGACAACAGACTTATATCACCATTCTCTCCGACAATGCCCGGGACTCCAAAGTATTGATTTAAGTTCAGCGGATATCTGGTCTTTTCTTTGCCGTCTTCTCCGTCATATAATATCAGACTTTCGGAAGCCTCGTCAATGGCATAAAACTGGCTGCCCCTGGCAAAGTAACAGCTGTCGCTGCCTGGCAGCTCTGCGAGCTTCTGTTGTCCGGCCGCGTCATAAAGGTAAATGTTATTTCCGGATGAGAATAACAGGTTCCCATTTTCCAATACGGTAATGGACCGCGGGTAATACTTATACCCATACTCGCCAGTCTCAAGCAGAACAGGGAGATTGAGTTCCTGTCCATGTTCCCAATCCCCGGCCGCTACAACATGGTGTCTGCTGATAACCTCCTGGTCATCCCCTTCCGAATAGACCGCATACATGTTGTGGTCTTCTCCAAAGGTAATACCAATGCTGCTGTTCTCATACTTAAGACCAAGCTGATTTAACCATCCACACTCCTTTTCCTCCCAGGTCAGATCCTCGGACAGCAGGTATGCGGTAAATTCTGCCGTTCCATTCTTTTCTTTCCTGGCAAACAGGACCGGTCTCCCATCCGGTCCTTCTAAAAAACCGAGTCCGGAATCATATGTGACTCCCTCCGGCAAAGGGACTTCGCTCTCCGCATACCTTCCCAAAGCCTGATTCTTCTGCGTTCCTGCCGCGGCTCCTTCCGGATCAGATATGACCTTCCCGTCTCTGCTGCACCCATACAGACTGGCTGCTGCCGCTAAAATAAGGGTCATCTGCAGCAGCACCCTTTTTATTCTGTTCTTTCTCATTAAATACCCCTTTCCGCCGGACACAGGGAAGAAATGTTCTCCCTGCCGGTACTCATCAATGCATTTCTCACGAAAGTCATTGTATCATTCCTTTCTCTAAATCATCTCAAATATGGAAAAGTACGGCAGAGTTAGAAAAATGGCATAAAAACGTAAGAAAACTTTATTTGAATGAAATCATTATTTGTAGTAGATTAGAAACATATGAAATATAAACTGGATACACTGCATAAATGTACAGGAAGAGGGGAGACGAACGAATATGAAGCGAATAGTTTGTGCCGTATTAAGCGGTATACTGGTTATGGGAAGTGTCGGATATGGGGGAATGGTCAGCTACGGAGCGCCCTCCTATTCAGAAGCCAATGCGGTAGGCCCTGGGATCAAGGCAGCCGTAGGCCTCAATGATTTTCTGGATCAGGAGGTATCAGATCCCATTGTAAAGCCGGCCGATAAGTACTCTTACGATCAGATGGAAGCCGATATCCAGTCCCTTAAAAACAAGTACGGAGATAAAATCACCGTAAATATCATCGGTACTTCACTGGATGGAAGGAATATCTATGATATTATCCTGGGCAATCCCGAGGCAAAGTCCCAGATTCTTATGCAGGGCGCGATTCATGCCAGAGAGTATATGACGCCTCTGGTGATGATGAGCCAGTTGGAATATGCCCTGGCCTTTTACGATACGGGACACTATAATTATAAATCGATTGCCGATATGCTTAAGAAAGTGGCCATTCATTTTGTACCCATGACGAATCCCGACGGCGTATCCTTAAGCCAGTTTGGAATCGATGCCATACGCTCCGATGCGCTGAAACAGGTCATAAGGGACTGCTATACACGGGATGTGAATCTGAAAAGAACCGCGGATTCGTTCGAAACGTACTTAACGAAGTGGAAAGCAAACGCCGGCGGCGTAGACTTAAATTACAATTTTCCATACGGCTGGGATGAACTGGCCACAAAGCTGACGGAGCCTTCCTCTGCGAGCTACAAGGGCCCGGCTCCTTTCTCCGAACCGGAGAGCCAGGCACTGGCAAAACTGGCAGACCAGTATCCGTGGGCCATCACAGTCAGCTACCACTCCCAGGGCCAGGTCATCTACTGGACCACAAGCAGTAATGGAGCGGAGATGGCCTCCAATACGCTGGCCGAGGCCGTCTCGGTCATGACCGGTTACCGCATGGATTCCAGCGACGGCAAAGGAGGCTTCAAAGACTGGATGCAGTCGAGAAGCGGCGCAGTCCCCGGCGTAACACTGGAAGTCGGAAAAACACCGTGCCCCGTTCCGTTTTCAGAGTTTCCTCAGGTGTGGAAACAGAATAAGGGCGTCTGGGTGCAGGTTCTCGATTACGTTGTCCGGCGTATCTGATCCGCCATACAGAATCCCAGGCCATTTCAATAAAGAGGCCTGGGATTCCCCATAAACTACCGTCCTATACCTCTGATAATTTTGTTTTTCAGAAGCCCAATACAGATAATACCTCCGCCAGCGGCTTACGTTCCTTCACCGCCCCGATAGACGATTCAGCAGATCCCGGTAAGTTGGAACTTTTCTGATACAGCAGGTGATATCCCTGCAGCTTGAGTTAAGTGCGGATTCTGAATCATTCTTACATACAGTCATTATATGCTATCTTCATTGATTTTTAAATGCAGAATGCAATATTTGTAATTTATGGCAAAAAAAGAAGACATCCCCCATTGGGAACATCTTCTTACAAGCAATCATCCCTCTCCCCGTCACTTATGATACGGTTCTCCGTTCATAATCCGGTAACCTCTGTATATCTGTTCCAGGAGAATCACCCGCATCAGCTGGTGCGGAAATGTCATCCGGGAAAAACTCAGCAGATAATCAGCCCGGTCGAGAACCCGCTTTGAGAGCCCCAGGGAGCCGCCGATGACGAACACGATCTGGCTGGTTCCCGATACGCCCAGCGAGGCGATTTTCTCTGACAGTTCCACGGAATCCAGCATCTTTCCCTCGATCGCCAGAGCGATAACACAGGCGCCATCCCTGATACTGGCCAGAATCCTGTCCCCCTCTTTCTCCTTGATCTGAGTTTCCAGCGCCTCCCCGGCATTGTCCGGGGTCTTCTCATCCGCCACCTGGATAATCTCCAGTTTACAGTACCGGCTCAGCCGCTTGCTGTACTCCTCGATCGCGGCGGTGTAATATTTTTCTTTTATCTTTCCAACTGTGACCAGCGTTATCTTCATGTATCTTCCTCTTACTGTTTGACTGCCCTGCTATCCGGCAGGTTTTTCTTCATCGCCTCCAGAACTCTGCCCGCCACCTGCGCCGCGGATTTCTTCCGCTGGGTTTTCACCCGTTTTACCACTTTTCCGTCCGGCTTCCGGCTGATTCCGTAGGTGATCCTTAAGAATTCCTCCACCTCGTTCCAGGCCTCCCGGCTCTCCGGAATTAAGTCCATCCCCATCTGGAATACATGGAACATTCCCTCATAGACGGATAAACGGCGGCGTACGCCCGCCTGCTTCAGCTTATCCGCAACTCCCAGCGTATCACTTAAAAGGACCTCATAGCTTCCCACCTGCATGAGCACCGGCGGAAAACCCTGAAAATCTCCGAACAACGGCGACAGATACGGATTCTTCGGATCGGCATCTCCGATATAGGAAGAATGAAACAGCATATTGTCGGTGGAATTACCAAAGAGCGGATCCGTCTCGTAATTATCCGTGTAGCTGGCGCCGCTGTTGGTCATATCGGCCCAGGGGGACATGGTGATAATTCCTCCCGGCAGAGGAAGCCTGTTATCCCTCAGATACATGGCCAGGGCCAAAGCGAGTCCGCCGCCCGCGGAATCTCCCGCTACGATGATATGATCCGGTTCGTAATCCTTTTCCTGGATCAGCCATTTGTAGGCGTAAACCGCATCCTCTAAGGCAGCCGGATATGGATACTCCGGAGCCACCCGGTAATCGATCGTGAGCACATCGCCGCCGAAGCTCAGCTTGGAGTACCGCACCGCAAATTTCCGGTATATATTCTTCATGGGACCGATATAGCCGCCGCCGTGCAGCTGCAGAATCACACGCCCCGTAAAGATCCCTTCCGGCCGTAAATACTCCATCGGGAACTGTTCCGTCTCCACAATTTCATACTCATAACCGGCAGGACAGATCCATGCCGGCTCCACCGGATTCTTTCTCAGTTCTCCGCTCTGAATCGGCTGCTTTAAGGATGTCTCCATCACGTTCTGCATCATGTCACGCACAAGATTTCCCCGAACACTCACTCGTTTATCTCTCATCTGTTTTATCCTTTCTTTTCAGCCGTCTATCCGCTATGGCTCCGCCATTTACTCCATTTACCCCTGACCCGGTTCACCCCATCCTACAGATGAAATCTCCTTTTCAACTCCGTCTTCACGCTTCTGTCCCCCCACTTGATGGTGACAAACAGAATCGCGACGGTGACCACCACGGTTATGAGCGCCATCAGGGGACGTGTCACCAGTCCGGCCGCCCATAAAATGACGGGAATAAAGCTGAAAATGGTGATCGCAATCTGGTACATAAAGTAACTCTGCCAGTTCAACCGGTTTACTATAATCAAAAATACTACCGCAAGGTCCGCAAACAGCAGTGTGCTCGGAATGCCATAGTTCACCGACCAGCCCGCGTATCCCGTAGAATGGTCGATCATCACCAGAAGCACCTCCGCCGCAATGGTCTGCAGCACAATTTTAGAAGCCAGATTCGCGTGGCGCATAATCGAATACCTCAGAGTCAGCGCCACATAGACGATGCAGCCGATGGCGATCACTGACCACATGGACCCTGAGTACGTGGCGTAATTGACGATACCCAGTATGGCCGCCACCGCGAACAGAATAATGTAAAAAGAGTTGACCACTTCCTTCCACTTCTTCGGATCGTACTGAATCCGCGGATACATCGCCTTATCATCCCGGGAATCCGGCACACCGTTGCTCTCCGTCTCCACAGAGACTCCCAGCTCCCTCAGAAAGCCGAAAAAGCGGTCCTGAAGCCTCGTATCCTGAAAGACCGAGGTAAATGTCACCACCACATGTTCGCCGTACGCACACACGGCGCACTTCATGGGCTGACGCTTCGAGACACCGATCATAAGATGAAAATGCTCGATCTCCTCCTCATACCCTTTTTCCACTTTGATCGGGCCGATATTGGAGAGTGTCATGGTATAAGCCCTGTCGTTTCTGCGGAAAATCACATTCAGCGCACCCCATTTCATGAAAAGCGGGGCAATTCTCAAATACCATTTCTTTTCATTGGAAACATTGTAGGAGATCGTCTCTTCCAGCTTCTCCTTCGTAATATTTTCATCCATCTGGCGGCTTACCGCCTCCACCACCTCGGAAAACTCATGCTTTTTCCCGTCTGCCAGAAACTCCAGCAGCGTGACCGCGAAGAAATTGGCCATGGTCTCGGAATCGAAAAACGCACGCAAATTGATGGGCAGGCTGATCCCGATGGACCGGTCTCCGATTCCCGCATCCTCATACTCCAGATAAATCGCCCAGATCAGGGCAGCGGCAAGAAATTTCGTGATGCTTACGCCGTAAGACTTGCCGGCCTTTTTCAGTTCCGCAAGATTTACATAACCATGCAGTACACTCTCCTCATCGAGAGGCAGCAGGTCTCCATTTATATGGAATGCCTTTCGGGTGCTGTATTTTCTGCGGGCAACCTCTTTGTAGTTGCGCACATAGCTGTCCTCCACATTCATGGAGACATCGGACGATATCTTCTGGGGAGCCGGATGGCCGGTCCTGCCGTCGCGGGTCAGATCCAAGTACCGGTAAACCAGCGCCTTCAGGAAATTGACTGCTCCCAGCCCATCCGTTACCGCGTGAAACACCTCCAGATTGATCCGTTTCTCATAGTAGCTGACCCGGAACAGATAGTAAGGGCTGGTGCGCGGATCGATATACTTGCACGGATACGTGGTTTCCCGCTCAATCACCGGCATCCGTTTATTCGATTCAAAATAGTACCAGAAAAAACCGCGTCTCAGCCTCACCGCAAATCCTTCGAACTGAGGCAGTATCTCCTCCAGCGCACGCTGAAGCGTTCCCGGAACCACCTCTTCCTTTAGTGTTGCCGAAATCCTGTATACATTACTCAGATGTTCATTGGCAATGACCGGAAATATCTTCGCCGTATTATCAAGACGTCTCCATCTCTCCCCCTGTGGACTCTTCTTCATCGTTGAACCCCTATCCTTTCCAACTGTCAAACTTTCCTGAAATGTCAAAGGTAAATAGCCGTTACAGTTCACAGACCTGTCGATCTTTGCTTCCCGGTCTGCCCCGGCTGGCTTATGCGTGGTTTCCAGTTCAAGTTTCGGGGATAAGCACTTCTAAACGTG